>Ga0247810_10000044_pt1 | contig 219209 bp, 204 predicted proteins | sample UWRJL119311C1_FD_179918 | JGI IMG/M metagenome (GOLD analysis project Ga0247810, IMG submission 179918) | Plant litter microbial communities from Arlington Agricultural Research Station in Wisconsin, United States - UWRJ-L119-311C-1 | ecosystem: Environmental > Terrestrial > Plant litter >...
CCCCCCCCCTGATACCAATCACCAAAAAACAAAAAACAGACACAAAACCTATAGATCCCAATCCAAAAAGCAAATACGAATATTCCCCTATATAAGAAACATATCATGTCGTCCCAGGCCCAGGTGCCCAGGTAAGATTTACAAAGCTGTATATACAATACAATACAAATTCCTCCTTTCAATGTGGTTCATAGTAGAATTTTGCCATTGGCACATAGGAGGGGCAGAGAAATAAAGCTGAAGGCGATGGCTGGCCGCACCCCGTCATATCGCTGACAATATTAATTGCTGTTCGACAAACAACTTCACGCCAACTCGTGTAGAAAGAAAACATCAATGGGCATGCGCTACCCCCCTAGTTCGATGATCTCGCTATGATTGAACTTCTATAAAGCACATTTCATATTTTGGTATTTGAAATACCTATACCTGCTGTTGGGAAATCATCCACAAACTTCAATTACAGTGAATTGCAAGTTGCAAGTAGGTTCTAAGCTCACATGTAAAGTCTTATGGAAGCAAAGATGTGCGAGTTCGCGAGCGGAAACAAAAGTTCCTAGCTCCAATGATACATTGACTCAGTCTTGAATCTATCGTGCCTCTCTATCCCATTAAGTATATCATATAACATGACCCGGGTATTCAACCAAACGCCATGCTATGTTACACATAGTAAATCAGATTGCCTTTGTCCGTCCATCGCTCCTAACAAAACGCCATAACACCATAATCAAGGCCACAATGCAAGTGGAAATTGCCATCTTAGTCGTAGCATATCTTTCGGCCCATAGATGGTACTATACTCATCGATAAAGGTCTCCGGCCCATCCTCTCCAGCTCCCGTGTGACCCTCGTAAATCATGTCCCACTTTCCTCCGTGCAATACAACATGCCTCCTGTTGCTGATCGCCCAACTATAACTAGACTCAAACACTCCCGAGAAAGCGCTGCAGCGTAGCAATACCTCATAATCGATGATACCCTGCTGGTCCCACGTCATATTCATCATCCGTTGATTCTCAACTTCAAATCCGGGTCTGGCAAGAAGATCCGATTTCATCCCCCCACTGATGCCTATCTTCTTTGCTTCCTTCCGGAACTTTGCCGAATCTTCCGGGTTTCCTGATGCCAGATACATGGATTTCAATCCAGACTTCTTACCTCCCAGGAGGTAGTTCTTGGATTGCATATCGTAACCCGGCCAATTCACATTGATCGCATCCTGATCGGTCCTCAAATGTACGCCGTAGAACTTCCCCTTCTCTATCCCCGGCTGTGAAACATCGAGATTCAAGCCACCTTTCTCCGACAGAGAAAACAACACAGCTCCTGCAACACTTCGTATATCCCATCGTGTTTTTATAAGACGCCCAAAGGTGGCTATGAAAGCTGGCGGGTCGTAATTGATGGGGAATCGCAAGAGAGGCAAACTTTCTGATCGGATAGTGATGACAATTGGCGTTTCTAGAGAAAATGCCGGTTGCCAACCTTTCATCCACTCGTCAAATTTCGCTCTCCATATTTCAACATTCGCAATGACGCTCACGGCCATCGGGTGAAATTGCATATCTGGAAGCTGTTCGGGTGTGAGTTGCGATTCAGGAGGTGAATCAATGCCAGTGATGTTAGGGTGTGCATTGCGCAATTCTTCTCGGTCCAGATAGAGATGAACTTGCGGGCAAGCCGAAGTGAACGATTGGATGAAGTGTTGCAGGTCAAAAAGGTAATCGAAGCTAGTTGTAACACCGTGGTTGGAGAGATCGGTTATGTCTTCTGCATTTCGGATGGTAATTCTAAAACTGATCAGCATTTATTTCGGTGACTTGATAGTATTGGCGCGCAAGCGGCTTAAAGTCTGGGGGCGCATGTCTTACACTGGAAGAACAAATCCTGTTGCTAATGGGTGTTAGTTGAGACATTCACATTCCACTGGCAAGGGAGACTCACCACCCGCCTCCAAGCTAAACCGCAAACAATTCAACATCATGTTCTTAATATTTCCAAATCCTCCAATTGGTGGGTTGCATTGCACAACCAAACCAGGCTGGTACTGCCTCTTCTCGCTAGCACAGAAGTCCCGTAAGGGTCCCGAGTCGTACTTCCCATCAATCTCATTTTCCAGGAATTGCTTCACAAATCGCTCCTTGCGCGCAGCACTGTAAACCTGTGTGTACTCCGGTACCTCTACGGCCAGGTTATGGGTGTACAAATAGAACGACGTGCCCAATATGAGGAGAATGGGGAGGACAAGTTTGAGGTAAAAGAAGACGGGTCGACCTATACCGGCGCGGGCCTTCAGCGACGCGAATTCAAGACGATCGATAGCCATAATTCACAGCCCAGAGATCCAGAGATCCAGAGATGACCACGGTCTTATGAAAATGACCCAAGAGATAGGAAATGAGAAAACGAAAAGGAAAAGTGGTGGTGGTGGGATAGCGATAATAACCAGCGGAGGATTAGTGCTATAACGGAAGCCGGGAGAGACTAATCTCAGTTGGAGAAGGAGGGTCCACTAAACCCAGCGGTATCTCCAATCATCTGCTCTCCTGTGATGACCCGTAATACCCGCCACAATCTGCCAAGACCTCCGCCCCCTGATCGCGTCTGGTTGGTCGGAAAGTTACGAGTGGATAAACAATTGCATAGGAGCAGCATCGAGGCGGAGTTAAGGAGACGGCTCGGAGAAGTGTTGGTCTGACATAAAATCTAAGCAATTGATACAACAATAGAACTGAACTCGCCGCGGGAGGGGGCTGATGTTTGTTGTGCCTCTTGATGTTGTGCTCTCAATTATAAATAACATTTGAACTTCACATGCACTAGAGAGACGGGTGCGAGGGAAATGACTAGTCCCACATTACTTGCTGGTGGTACGATTGGTACAATGGCAGGGTAGTGGAAATTCTTCCGGCCGGAAGCGGTTTGTTGAAGAAAGAGTGAGATTTGAGCCTTGAGTAGAGTTTAGTCGCTAAGATCCTCATTTCTGATTAGATCATCCTTGAGGCAAGAGTATAAGTAAATTGGCACACGGTCTGTCGGTTCTATGGCTGAAATAAGGTTGAAGGTGGAAGGTGAGAAGCACACATAAGCTGGGGGTTTACAGGCATTAAAGTTCTAACTCGGCTCGCCAGTAACCCCTGAACGCCTTTTCTTCTATGCACAGACTTAAAACTAATTCAACTCTGACCGGTAAGATGATGCCAATTTGAACGGGAATTAGTAGTCTGAACAAGATAATTAAATCTGGAGAAATTTTACCCAATCAGCTCTGACAACATAACGCTTGCTTTCTTCCCAGCTATGAGCTTTCTAGCTAGGACATACATGACATTATACCACAAGAGCGTGGGATATAGTTCGATAGGTATTATGATTTATGGTCTACGCCATTAGACCTCTTCAACTTGAAGAGGACGAATCTTCCTGACAGCATCCGAAACCAAATAGATAATCTTCGAAGCCCCCTCCCAATCGTCGAGAAGCCATGCATGAGATAGCTTCATAAACAGCATGGTAAACCACGTCTTCTGCAGCTTTTCCGCGAAACGTAGCCCAACCATATAACAGCAGATGAGTGCTCCGGGGAAAGGCATCCACGAGAGATGCGCTTCTAGCGCAAATCCGGTCTTTTTCAGTAGTTGCTGAAGCGTGCATGCTAACTGCGACAACTGTATACCGTGGGTCATGTCCGGTCCGAGAAGGTATGTAGCTAGCATGAAAATACAGAGGCGGATTGGTGATGCTCGTATATCTTCAGTTTTCTCTGGCACGGTGACATTATTGTCGACGACTGTTTTTTGATAGAGATCGCACCATTGCGCGTATACATAATCGCAAAAATCCTGCGTGATGCGACCTTGGCTATATTTTTGTGCAATCCACAGCATGAAATGCAGCTCCCCAAGAAGTGTGACAATTGATGTGTTTTCAGTCAGGGAATAGTTGCTTCCGAAGACAAATATCCCAACGTCAACCGGCAAGGAAAGTTGTAGGTCGTGCTCTTCGACTTCACCAAGAGTCATATTGAGGGCATCAGCATGATCCAGTAAGAATATGTTTCCTTCCATGATGTTCCAAGCGGCATCCTCATGTTGCGGATGAGGCTGAGCAATTATGCTTTTAACAAACTTACGCAGCCCAATATAATTATTATCGACCCTGTTCAAGACCTACTTCCTGTGAGAAACAAACTAAAAACAAATACAGGAAACAAGCTGACGTACCTCAAAACCCAATAGTGATTGGATAGCACCAACCGTAGAGAATTTGTGATCCTCAAAGTTGTGTGTTAATGCATCTTCTATAAGCCGAATGCTGATTTGGCGTTGGCGGATCGTCCATGAACTTAATTCCCCATGTTCCTGCAGGTCATCCCACCCAGATGCCACGAGGAGCTTTCCACTTGTAAAATGGGGGTGGTGAATGGTCCATTGCATCATCTGGAGTTTAAATGGATGGCTGTGCAAGTTTGTGCGGACATGCGTGTCGATGACTGACACCGTTAGCAAGTTACTAACTCCGGGGCAACTAGAACTGTGAAGGGAGGATCTCTCTAGCCAATCGCTTGCGAAAAGACATTAAAAACAAGCATGGAAATCACACTCACACTTCTGAACCCGCCGACTAGACTCCGGAATACTAAGTTGCCCATCCAGAGCAGCATAGACAATAGGCATTGTTGCAGAAAACCCCGGAAATTTCAGTGTACGCTCAACCACGCTCTCCATACAAGCCGCTTCCAAAGCACGTCTCGCGTTCTCAGCCATCTGGCCATCTCTCTTCTTCTCTGATTTACGTTCAAAATACCCTTTCTTGATATGTGATCTTACTTTACTAATCCGCTCCCGCTTCCCCTTTTCGGGAGGGCCGGACATTACAATAAATGCATCATCTCCTATCGGTTTCATGACTGAGGATTGTGTTTGGGAAAAGCTAGCTGATGAAAGATTACCAGAAAGAGGTTGTATGTGTTGTTAATAGATATGTTGCCAAGCATGCAATGAGCGTACGGTCACGCTCTGCCCTTGTCAAGGGCGTGGTACGATGTGCAACTAGTACAAATTCCTCTTCTGGTTTAGTGGAAGCCATGCAGCTCGCTTAGCCCCTTGAAATCCACTTTATGCTCGTTACCCACATACCTACTTCGGTTGGTCTACTTCCTGTAGCGAGGTCATGATTAGGCTTCAAGTTAGGCTTCAAGATATGCTTGGGAGGAGTTCTTCGCGACGTTGCTTCCAGAATTTCTTGCGTTTCGTGCGTCTTCAAAGCCGAGGCAGTGGCTCAACTCAAGAAGGTGTGGTGGGAAGTATTGTATTGATTGCTAATTGACACGAATTCGATCGATGAACTCCCTGGGATCGCTGCTCGTGTCTCTCAGTTTACTACGTCTTTTCAGTCCGTCTCCTCAACGTTCGATCTGCTTTTGTTTTGTCTCTTTCGTCTACCAAAAGCATTCCTTACATATCAGATACAGAATGACAGCTCGACAGGACTCTGACAACCTTGCATGGGATCGGAGCGATGAGCTGTGGGAGGGAGCGATGAAGCAGGTCCGACTGTCGACCACATGTCACAAAATTGTGTCATTTGCTACGAGAATGTTTGGAGACCCCGCGACCTTCGTTCCCCCATTAATTATTGGTGGTTTTAATGTGCTATATCCCATTCGAATCGAAGGCTCCTCGATTGATGTTCTGGTTCGCCTACCTTGCCCCGACCAGGCTATATTTCCCGAAGAGAAAACACTTGCCGAAGCTGCAACGGTAGCGTACATAAGTAAGCATACAGATCTCCCAGTTCCAGAAGTTCTCTTCAGCGGTATTGACCCCGAAATTGGACCCTACATGATTATTCAAGACCTCGGATCACGACGAGGCATGGTCCAGGCTTTAGAGACTCCTCGTGAGGATCCCAACGAGACACCCATCTTAAACCCCGACATTTCTGAAAGCCAACTCAAGAGCCTGTATCTTAGAATGGCACGTTGTATGCTGCAGCTTGCACAGCCTTCATTTCCGAACATCGGGGCTCTTGCCGAGACGAGCCCTAATTCCTACTGTGTAATGGGACGTCCTATCACACTCAATATGAGTAACATGGTCCAACTTTCCAACATCCCAAAATCAATCTTCCCATCCGAAGGCACCACCTATAAAACTGCTGATGAGTGGTATACGGCATTAGCTGAAATGCAAATTGCGACACTCCTCTTCCAACATAACGACATGATATCGTCAGAGGATGACTGCAGGACCAAATATGTCGCTCGTCAATTATTTCGTAAATTGGCTAAACAAGGCCAACTTTCCAAGTTTGGCTTTGCTGAAGATGATTGGTCTGCCCGCTCCAAAGATGCTCCTGCGACGTTGACAGCTCCAGATGGTTCGGGCTCTTTCCGCCTCTGGTCTGACGATTTTAGACCAGCTAACGTGATGATTGATGAAGACAATGAGATTCTTGGGGCTATCGACTGGGAATTTGTCTACGTTGGACCAACGCAGTTCGTCTTAGACTCGCCATGGTGGCTACTACTCGACGTGCCAGAGATGTGGGAGCATGGCATTGAGAAGTGGACAAGCCTTTACGAAAGGAGGCTAGAAACCTGGATTTTGGCGATGGAAGAGGTTGAAACAGGAATGAGTCCTGGTGCATTGCTGCTGTCGGCGTATATGCGAGAGAGCTGGGAGACGGGGCGCTTCTGGCTCAACTATGCTGCTAGAAGAAGCTGGGCTTTTGATACTATCTACTGGAAGTACCTGGACGAAAGATTCTTTGGTGACCGGGAAGGTGATGTGCCTACGGAAGAACTATGGAAGGTAAGGGTGCATCTGTTGAGTGAAGAGGAACGAGCAGCGATGGAGCCGCTGGTACAAAAGAAAATGGAAGAGTCGAAAAACCGGGTTTTGGTTGAGTGGGACGATAAAGAGGCGAGACAGCACCTGTCTTCCTTGCTATTCGACTAATTACCTCTCGCCATTTATGTCAACAAGTTCCAAAATATTTTGGCCCTCTGTCTCGAATATACCATGGGGACTTGTAGAGTGTCCAATATAAAGTAAGGAGTACTATCTTTAACATCCACACCAAGACTACCAGAACACGTAGCAGGGCGAACCTCTCCGCTCGGTGAGATTACTTATATAGTCAAGTCAGGAAACTTTCTCTATTGAATCTACCCCGGAACTGCAGTGATTAATGCGATATTCGAGAACTTTGCTGATTCACCCCAACCTACATACGGACTTTAATTCCATTAATTGTCGGAGAAGAGGTATAAAATAAGAATTATATAGAATTTCATTCCTAGCCAGAGACAAATTTATGTTTTGAGAAGCACATGTGGTAAACTTGGTTGACAGCAAGGGTTATGTTCCGGGAAAGCCTGGGAAACTATCGATGAAAGCTTTTACGGTGGGATTGGTAGCTCTGGAAATTTAGAATGCCTTAAATATTACTGTATAAAATAACCTGCGATTCAAGCTAGGATATCACGCAGAGTTCTCACGAATAACGTGGCAGCCATATACGCAGCTGAAAGAATCTCAAGATTACTTGATTGCTCACTTCTCTTTGAAAAGTGGGTTGGTACATTACCAATGAAGTGTAATAGCTTGACTTTTATGCAACTAGGCTAACTGAGAATCAGAGTCTGCGTAGATGTAATCAGCCTATACCCCCTTGTCATTCTGCCTTTGGCCCTGATTGGTACGTCTTCGCAAATACCAACCAGTTTTGTAGTTAAGACCAATTACACCGAGCGGTACAATCTTAACCAACAGCCAAGAGGTCACTTGATAGTAATCGCACTAACCAGACGTCCAAGATTCCTAAAACGACTAGTACCAACTAAATACTCGGAAATCCAACTCCCCAATACGCTAGGGTAGCGTAGACGATACAAGATATTGCTTAAGGCCACCTGACTTTCGCTTTACTGGGCCTTTGATCTCTGGCACCGTAGATGCCTCTTCCTCGATCACCACTCCCTCAAACCAATTGCGAGTTGCTAAATCTACGCTAGACTCCATACAAAACAATATTGTGATACATATTTCATATCCACACTGATAGTAACAATGCAGAACTCTACCAAAACCGAGACTGAGAACCAGATACAGACCCAGACCCAGCCCAAGCCAGGCGAGACAATTGTCTGGCGATGGGATGGATCAGATTCTCCAATCCCCAAAATCCCATACACAGGATCATGTCATTGTGGTGCAGTTCGCTTTCGCTTTCCGCACGAGGATCTGGCAAGGCAGCCCGGGTGGCATGTCCCTGTTAAAAACTGCAACTGTAGCATTTGCGAGCGTAATGGTCTCCTGCTGGTCTACCCTCTGCGCAGCGCGATCGAATGGATTAGCGGCTGGGAAGAAATGCGAAGCTACACGTTCGCTACCCATACTAAAGCCCAGCGGTTCTGCGGCACGTGTGGGAGCAGCGTTGCTATAGATTTCATGGGGCTTTGGAAACATGCTGGGGATGTTATTGGGATCAATGTAAGCGCGTTGCTCTTTCACTCTGTTTACGTTGTTATTGATACTTAATATTCCTTAGGTCCGTATGCTTGATAATCTAGACATGGACAGCCTTAATCTTCATAAAAAGGATGGAAAGAATTATGTCCCGGGAACATGATTGTCAAAACTTGTCACCGGTGCCCCTTTGTCTGTCATGTATTTATCAATTTTATGATCTATGTTCAATCATTTTGAATTTAGCAATTGGCATAATTTGGCGGACTTCATCCCGAATTATATTTAGATACATTCATGGCTTTCTACCACATGGCTATGGGGGCTTGCTCGAAGTTTCCAGTTTGTGGCACTGTCATTAGGCGCAACTGATTTGATGAAGTATTACGAGCACTTTATAAAACTTCACGTTTTACCACAGATGACTGAATTACGTCAATCTTCGATACAGCACTATTTCCTGTCGCCAAGAACTGTCTCGCTTACAAGTTGCGCAATCTGGGACGACCCGCCCAATGAAGATGTCGAGCTCGTCAATTCCACTGTGTTTTATGAAATACTGCTCAAAAGGATTGGCTGAAATCATATTCATTATTGGACATTCAATTACACGGGTGATGCTGATTTGAGGCTGAGGATGGAAGACCGATGCCCGTCTCTATGCGGTAGGACGGCTTGCAGCATTTGCTTGGATTGTGTATTCAGGTGTTGCTAATTACCTGCCCCAGACACTCTGATATAGGCTCTAACTCTTCCATCAGAGGATGTGACGATGGCGATGCAACGGATGACAGGAGTCTGTTGGCTTCTGTTCTACTTTGATGTCTATAGTCGTACTTCTCTGTCGGAAGTGAAAACAACCTCCGGTATTCCGGTATATATGAAAAGCATGTCGCAATCAGCGCTGAGATCACCACAACTTCAAATGATATCTCGATCTCATGAAGGGCATTATTCGAACTCTTTCGTCATATCGTTTTCTATTTATTCTTTAAACTACCAACAAACATCCTCGTCCTCGTTTGTTGTTAGTAGGGCCTCACAATGAGGGGAGCTACGGTTCTTTTGGCGCTCTGTGCGTCAGTTTCTGTGGTAATTCAGCCAGTACTAGGTGCTGCAGTGCCAACAAACCTTGCCAACCAGCCCGTTCCAGGCGACTCTAGACTTCACATAGTCCAGGACAAGCGACAGGTCGCCTTAGAAGAAGAGATCCCTCCAGATGCGGACGCGGTCCCAAGGGTTCAGACAGCCACAAGAGCGAGAGCAACAGCTACGAGAGTCTCAACACAGCAAAGGCCGGCTGGAACAGTAGCTGCAGCTACAAGCAGCAGAGCTAGGCGCCCCATAACCTCTGAAGAAGCAGTGGCAACAAGCAGAGTTCCTAATGTAGCCGATACTCCCGAAGCGGACGCCACCGAGGCGACCTCAGGTGAAGTAACCTCTGTGGCTGACGCTTCTGAAGCAGAAGCAACCGGAGCAATTTCAGATGAAGCTACCGCTCCAGCTGATGGTCCTGAAGCAGCTACGACAAGAGCAGCTAAAGGTACCGCCACCAGTGGCGCCACTGTAGCTAAAAGTTCCGAAACAGCAAAGAACACAACGGCTTCCGGAACTGGAGATGGTGCCGAACTCCCAAATTCCGAAAGGATTGATTACGACACCAAATCCCTAGAAGACTTAGATAAAATTTGGACAGATAGCAAACTGGAGAAATACGTAGATGAATGGTAAGTCTTGACATTTTCGAGTCAAGCATCCACCCCTTCTTAAGCTTTGCGTCTCGGCTACTTTCAAGATATCTGACCCTTTAAATTTCCGTTAAATACCAAGCTGACTCGATCGTTATCACCAATAGGATTAGCAAGCGGGGCAATCATATTGGCTGGGTACAAGATCTTTACACGGACGTTTTCAAAGATGTAGACCACGGTGATATGAGCTGTATCACTAGCGGTGCCGAATGCGATATGAAGAAAGATTTTGATGATTTTAATACCGTGGGGAAAGGAGGACTATATTATCTTTTTCAGTCAGTGCAGAATTATCATAAGTATATGGCAGAAACGCGATCACGATTCAATGAAGCGTCCTTTATGAACGCCATGGGCCTGAAAGATACGATCTCCAAGCTTAAAATCAATGTTGAAAAGGCTCCAAGCAGTAAAGTTAATGTCCTTGGATTGCTAAGCGGGGCCATGGGTATCGCTTCTGGTTTCGCGGGTCCTCTTGCTGGTGGAGCTTTAGATGTTATGGGGGGCGTCATGGACAAGATGGCCGAGAGTGCAAAAGGGTAAGATAGCCCTTAACACAAAGCATGTTGCGTGCTGTTGAGTTCCCAAGTCAAGCTCATGTCCTGCGGAATATACACAAACCATGATTGAATTTCTGCTGACGTTGGTGCTCCGTTTAGAGCCGATCCTCTAGAACTGCAAAACGCTTCAGAAGAAATGATGAATACAGCAATTGAAGAGTCTACAAGAGAAAATCTACAAAATATCGATAAGATTCTTGCGGCTGTCTTCGGTGGTAAAGACAGCAGCCAGGATGATATACCAGGCAGTATGAGGAAGGCAAATGTGAAAAATGCCGCCCTGGCTGTTTTCGGTGGAGGGAGGTGGCTTCAGAATAACCCAACTGCAGATTTAGAAACACATTGGAAAGAAGTTGGAAAATTAATGGTAAGTCATCCAGCCCTTTGAAGTATCCTTCTCCCTCATTGATGGTACAAATAGAAGAAAGGCATGGCCTGGCACTTGGCTAAAGCATTCAAACACACCAAGATTATTATTCGGGATGACATGACCAAAGATGATTGCCAGGGCACCAACAATGCATGGGACGACAAGATAAGCGGATGCCTCGATATGATGGAATTTGACGAAACCCCCAAGGGAACCCTTGGCGGAATAAAAGACTTCGACTTGTGGCAGGAATTTGGTATGGACAAGCTTGCGACAATGAGAAACTCGCTCGAATGCTGGCAGAGCAATGGCGGTTCGGAAGGCACACCCGGCCTTTTGACCGACCCGTTCAAGTCTGATGATGCGATACCGCCATGTTTTTTCCACCACCATGTTTGGAAGGGGGCGCGTCAGCAAAGTAACAGAGGTTGGCTCAAATTGGATCAATCCTTCCCCGGCCAGAGCGGAAGAGCCGTCTGGCCTGAAGGAAGAGATTAGATGATAGCTAACAGGCCATATACTGAATGGGTAGTGTTGAGCTTCATTGGATAGAGTGAGAGAGGTTTTGGCATGGGAAAATTGAGGTTGTATGACGGAAAAGTATGGATGTGTTAGATTAACATATAGGCATAGGCTTGAGCACCTGGCTGGGCGTTGGGGCGTTTGAAACCTTTCTAGAAATTGCAGGAGTTTTATCATCTTTCATTTAGTCATGTTACTACTTTGTATCTGTAAATTAAAGACACTTGCCATTATCATGATTGACTATGTATTTGGTTCAATGTATGTTTTGCGGCCTACGTGATACTACCTACTCGTACACAGTATTAAGCGAGATGTGTTTGGGGTCTCCCTCATATTGCCCGGATCAATACTTGCTACACTTTGCTTAGACATATGTACTTATTTTGTGACAACACTCGTCAAGAGCGGCAGCCATGGGTCACTGAGTTCAGGTATTGAAGTCTGGCAGATGGGCAAGATCAGGGAACCATGTGCAATGAAGTTAAGGAACCAAAAATCTATTGTAATTTCTGTCTGTCTGTGTAGTGTATCTGTGTGTACTCTAGCGCTATGAAACATCGTTCTCTTTGGTGAATTCAAAATGCAAACCCAATAACTTTCCTCCATGCATTAACCAAATGCTTGTGGTCTACCAATTTTCCAACCCTATCCCTATTAACATGGCTATTCTATCCATATACAATGTTGTGAATGTTGTTTCCAGAAAGCTACCAATCCGACCCTCCGCTCGCAAATGCATCTATCCATCGACTGCTTTCTATCCAATCTCAACGCCAAATGTTGTATCTTATGTAGCTAAACCATTGCTCAATATTCCACCAAATCCATTGGCTTCTAGCAAACTCGAGCTCGCAACATAACTAAAACCCCCAAAAGGATTTTCCGCGTTGGCAGGCGCAGCCGAGCTCCAAGGACTTATCGTGTTTGTCAACACAGGACTGAGCGCCAAATCAGTGAAGTCTGGACTGAAGTTCTCCGCCAATTCGGGATCAGTGATCAAAGGTTGGATTGGTGGTTCGACTTCACGATTGGCAAGGAGCTTCCAGTCAATCTTACGAAAGAAGCGATGTTTCTTGATGGACTGGAGATCCTTCGGCATGTTGGCTCCGAGACGCTTCTTGGGATCCTTTCGGAGGAATTTGGTAAGGAGGTCTTTAGCATCGGGACCAAGGAAGTATGGCATGACCAGCTTTTGCTTGACAATTTTCTCTTGAATCTTTGCGTGATTTCCGCCCTGGAATGGAGGACTACCTGTCAGGAGATCGAAGCCCAACGCACCAAAAGACCACCAGTCTACTGCCATCCCGTATTTGTGACCTTGAATAACTTCTGGAGCCATGTATTCTACTGTGCCTAGCATCGAATCGCATTTGTCATTCTCGTCAACTGCAACTTTGGAGAGACCAAAATCGGTGAGAAGAAGATGTCCCTCGGAATCCAGCAGGCAGTTTTCAGGCTTGAGATCACGATACACAACCCCAAGGTTTCGATGAAGGTGCTCAAGTGCAAGAACCATCTCTGCCATGTAAAAGGACGCAACTTCCTCGGTGAACATCCGCTCTTGCGCCAAATGTGTGAACAATTCTCCTCCTTGTGCATACTCCAAGATCAAATATAGTTTTTCGTGGTCCTGGAAGGCGTAGAACAACTTCACAACGAATGGATGGCGACTGACACTCTCGAGAATTGTGCGTTCAGTTTTCGTCTGCTCAACAAGTCGCTTGTGAACCGTCAGCGATGCCTTCTTAAACTGTTTCTGCGCAAAAAGCCGGCCAGTCGTCTGCTGCTTCACCAAAAGCACGGTTCCAAAGGTGCCTTTTCCCAAACATCGCAAGGGCTCGAAATCATCAGCTGTCATCTTCCGCGCAATTGTATCCTGCACCAGCCCCCCCTCGATAGCCCCAAAGATAGGCTTCTCGCGCACACTTTCGCTAACAAAATCATGCTCTAGTGGTATATCGTAGCTTGTTACATCAGATGCTTCATCGTCGCTAAACTCGGATGTCCCCGTGCTGCTCTGGGGATGCGACCGGAGCTGACTTCTGCTGCGCACCATTGTATTGGTCCTCGAGGTATTCTCCAGCGTCAAGGTATCGAGCTGCAGCTTCAACTTGCTAATACCACCCAGGCCTGGCGAAGAGGTGGAGCGGAGCATCGGGCTGCTGTTTGCGCTTACTACGTCGATAATCTTGTGTCTTCGCGACGGTGTATGTACGCCATAATCGGAATCGTCATCCCCTGATCCAGGGACAGGAGTATTGAAGCCCCGGATGGTATTCATGGCGGGGGTGGGACAATTCATGGCGCACCGCGTCGTCGTTCCGCGTCGACTCTGATTTGGGAGCGATAGTTTCGGTGCAGTTTCTCGCGATTGTTGGCGTTTCGCATCTGGGTACGGAATAGAAGGGAGATATTGATGGTATGATCTGTTTTGTTCTGCATTTGTTGGATCGAGGGAGGGATGGACTGTGGTTGTTGGTTTCACCGGTGGTGTGAGGGGAGAGAAGAGAAGAAGAAGAAGAAGAGAAGAAAAGTTGGAGGCTGAATAATAGAACGGAACCAAGTGTCATGGAATTTGGAGACTCCGGCCGCTAAACACGGGCGCCAAGCGGAAAATCTGGGGGATGAGCCAGGTTTTCAGGGCGATTCACTTTCGCAGCGTCATGCACCACACATGCACAACATAATATAGAGTCACTCAATCACATGGGAAATCCGGGTTGTTGGGAGGAGTTGCTGATCAGGTTGTTATTGCTATGTTTTGATATGATATAGTGGCAAACCTGACTTGGCTTCACCGTTCGCACTCTTTACGCTCTCGCCCTACTACAGTATGAGCTGATAACTCCTAATAATAGTAAGCCTGACACATCTCGCTTACTTCATGACAGCAAAACTCACGTGCAACTGCTGGCTGGAGGTTTATCGATATTCGATGTTCGATATTCAATGTTCGATACTCAATGTTCGATACTCAATGTTAATGGGTTGCTGCCGATCGAGCTGTATCGAGATACATGTATGTTCTATTGCTGAAAAGTCTTCTGCAGAGGCACTGGATTTCGTCATTTACTGGTCTTCCAATATGCTATTCACTCTGGGCGATCTTTTCATGGAATTTGACGGCTACAACAACCGAAAAGAACCGGCTCACCATCGTTAAACTCGGCTCTAATCCCTAGAAATCGGCACTCAGAAAGGCAGACTTGAGCAATCAGTAGCAAAAGCCGCCGTAAAATATAGAACTGTGAAAGTCTATTAAGAGTTCAAAGCGAAGACTGTATCAACAAGCAGAACCTATACTAGATGAGGATAATGTTACGCTCGTATCCGTGTTTCGCTCCATCCGAATCAGCAAGAGCCTTCAAATCTAAGAAAGTCATAAGACCCTCTAAGTCCGGATCGAACGATTCAATCTCGCCGCCACGATCCCCGCTTCGTAACGCCTCAGACAACTGATCTGGTGGGATAGTGATTACTAGAAATCCAATTCTTCGGTAATGGTCTGGGAGATCCTGTACGCTTTCAAGTATTAAGCCTTCCCAGTGGAAGCCAAATGCTTCAATTGGACAATAAGCAACTGGCATAAATTCAAACTCCCCGTATGATGCAGGGAATGTGTCCCGACAGACGAAGAACATATCCTGAGTGCCAGGGTCATCATAAGTAACAAACGCAGGATAAGTATGTCCAGATACGACAACCTCAACAACTTTTTTCTCGGGGTTCACTGCCCCGTAGCGTTTGTTCTTGCTACATGGAATCTTGAAAATCCTTCCTCTAAGATGAAGTTTGGCATCTTTCAGCTGCCCAGTTACCTCGCTTTGCGCAGCTTTACCCATCTTTTGTTCTATTTCGTGGCCAGAATTTTTTGCACGGTGTCGAAGATACTTGGTCCATAGTGATCGTTTTTTACTTTGTATGGGCTTTTGTGTGCAGAATGGAACTATGTCCGCTTGAAGTAGCGTAACGTGAATCGTGGTGGCGGACAAAACTGGAGATTCACTCCAGGCTACGAGATACTCGGAAGATGCCCAGCTCCATGTAGGCGCAATCCAATTTCCGGTATCCCCTGAGTCGTTTGGCCTGTTTTTGATACAACCTTTGCGTTCCCAGGCAAAATCATGGGCAATTGTAGTCTCCCACAATCCAGCGAGATACTTGTCACCCGTAACATTTTGCATAACTTTTGCCAGACCAGATAGTGCTGGGAGCGTGTCTTTCCTCTTAGTCATGCTCGAACCCGAGTACCAGTGTACAGTACGCCTCCAATCTGCATGAATTGCCTCCGTACTCTTCGTCGACCACTCGTAAGCTAAGTTCTTTATAGGCCAAAAGTGCGACCAATTGGCGATGCTTGCGGGCCCAGCAGAAGCACCGCTTGGATGCATTTCGCAGGCAAGGCCATTCTTACATTCCCACGCCACTTGATTCTGAGCAAAGTGAACCACTCGCGGAGAGAGTAGTCTCTCCTGAAAGACCCAGGCCCTGGTATTCAATTCTGTATCTTCAATCATTCTGTTTAGCAAAAGGTAATCATCGACATTACACACTCCTCCGGAAGTGTGTTGATACAGTCCGTGAAAATCTTCAAACGTCCAATGGCAGCGAACTCGCAGGGGATGTATTGTCGTTACATTGCGGTCGAAAAAGAGACCGCCATTTGAATCAGTAGCTGCAGTAGCTGCCAAGTTACACAAGCCATTCATATATATACTTCCCATTTTTGCGGCTTGTTCTTGCCAATCGGTGACCGAGTCTTGCATGATGCATAGCGAGTCGATCCATAGATACCTTTGTTTCAGCTGTCGAGTTGCCTGCACTGCATGCTGGAAAGTCTTTGGTAGATTAGATATGGGAATTCCGCGTTTGTAGGAAGCTAAAGTTTTACTCGTCAGGCTAATTAAGTGGCTCTTTGGCCACCGATGACTGAGTGTAAGATAGTGAGAAGTACGCTCCTTAGGCTCCATATCGCTGGCACAACGCAGTTGTACAGTATCGCTACTCATCGCCCCAACGTCAATAATTCGGTCAGGTAGGTAATGAATGACTTTGGAATCATTTTCAAGCATACTACAACCCTTATGATTGCTAATGCAGTCATCCAACCAATGATCAATTAGGCTCCAAGTTTCGTGCGAATCAGTATTTGCCCCGGCCCTATGATTTATGCTAGATGGCTTATTACCATGAAGATCAGTGCCTTGACATGATCAGTACATTGTTGAAGTCAGAGAAGCTCATATCATATTCACCTTCCTTGGGTGGGCCTATCCAAAGAACCACCTTCCAATCACCTTCATCTTGTCGATTCTTGCTGTGGAATTGTAACAAGAGCGGAGGATGGCTGAAGATCTTTGTCACGAACCAAACTATTTCTTCCTTATGATGCTCTTGGAAACTATCCCAAATGATGTTACATAGCACACATCCACCATCTTTCGCTGCCCGTAGCGCAGCGGGGCCTGCGTGATGAGAGTATTCAGTGTCGAAATCTGGATGATGGCTGAATACTTTGAGGCACACTTCACACAAATGACTTATCTGGCCATCGATATCGGACATGATTTCTTCTTATTTACAGACGTGGGAATTTGACTTTCAATGATAACGCAGCTGTAGCTGACCTAGTTGTTATAACCAAAGAAGCCCTTTTTAAAAAGGGACAGCACCCATATGAATCAAAGCTGAAGTGTCTCGCATGCAGCCACTGGCGCAACGACGGCACGCGACTGGTCAATACCGACTAATATTTCCGACGGGTAGCGAGTGTAGGGGCATTCTGGGGCAAGTGTCCTTCAGCCGCACTCGCCACAAAAAACGAATCCTTATATTGGCATGAATAAGGATCAGCCGCAGATGGCCTAGTAAAGCGAGAGGTGTGGCTACTTTGAAACGACTGAAGTTTTCAGAACTAAAAGTGAAGCCAAAGTCTGGAACCACAACAACTTGATAGTAGTACTCAAGTCTACGATTCTCGCTTACTGACGTGCTTTGTGTCACAATTTTGCTCCTCGAATTGAAAGACGTGACCTTCTCACGATGGAGGTGGCTTCTCGATGAAACGCATCACTTTGACACATCGTTTTAAAGTTGCGCTCTGAGCACGCGTTCAGGGCTGGGCTTGGAGAGAGAAATAAGCTGGGACTGTATTTCAAGACAACGTTTCTGGGTTTGGTTTGAAATACTCAATCGATGTCGCGTTTGGTTCAGGCTTAGAGAAGAAGTGAAATTCAGCACAAACGTCCACAGAAGTGATTAGGGTATACTGTGGCGCTGGTAAATCATGATTGGGCAGAGAAATACGCTTGCAAATGGATATCATTCGGATGATTGCGGAAACTGAAGAGTTCGAAATGGAAGGTCAACCCATAGCCAGAAATGAAGTGAAACTGCACATAATTTTCACATATAAGGTTGCATATGGGTAGGTGTACTTAAGTCTCGACACTAGCTTCCAAATTTCTATCGTGCAACGTAAAAGATAACAAAGCGTAACATCCGTCGAGTAATTAATTCTTGCCTTGAACTTTCTCCAGCAAAGTCGCTAGTTGAGTGGCTATGAATTGGGGATTGTCCCTCTGGATGAAATGCCCTGCACCAGGAGCGATTACAACACCAGTAGTCTTATCGACATCGCTAAGGTTAAGTAATTCCTTGTTATACTCTTCCCATGCACTAGAAAAGTTTAGTACTGATTTCACGGAACCATAATTCACATGCAGTACTTACGGCTGGGTAAACTTCTTAGTCAAGCTGAAGGGAGTTTTCATGGTCTCAAAACTTTCTTTGCCAAACTGTTCGGGATCATGCCCTGCAACAAGTAACCATGGTCCTCTGCCATCCGGCCCTTGAAGTTTTGGAGATGATGCGCTAGGTAAGAGAGTCTTGACATTGCGCCGGTCAAGTCCTTCTGGGTTTTTGACATCGGAGTTGAACCTGCTGCCTAGACTTGTATAGGCTTCAATGTACTGTTCAAGAGTGCAGTCTGTGCCAACTACGTCTTCCGGATTAAAGTCGGCGGAGTGAGGATTTGGCCAAAGATCTGTGAAATCCTTATTACCAATGTTGGAGTCCAGAATCAGGAGACCTGAAACGGTTTTTGGGTATTTGTCGGCATAAAGACGAGCAATGTGAGCCCCAATACTAGCCGCAACAAACACTAGTAATGACTGGTCAAGTGAGAGGACTTGTAGAAGCTCATGAAGATCATTCACAGCATCATTAAGATCATGCCCGTAGCCAGGTTCCTTGCCAGGAAGCTCATCTGTTGGATCTCGGGATTTGGTTGCCCCTTGACCAAATCGGTCGTAAGTTAGGAGATGCGGCTCTACGGAGGAAGCGGATTCTTGGAGGAAAGAGATCACTCCGTTCCACGACATCGAAGGTATTCCAAGCCCATTGATGAAGACTACTAATGGGGCATCGTGATTTTTGTTCGATTTGATAAGCTTGTAGGCTAGTGGAGCTCCTGGCTTGGAGGGGAGATCAACGGTAGACATGGTGGTTAAAAATTTGGTAGTTATTTTCAAACGGAAGTTTAAAAGTGACTTGAGGCAGAGGAAGTTGGAACAGATCGAAGGAGTCAAATTTATTGTTCATTCTTCCCTGATTCTGGAAGCAAACGTAATCCAATTGCCCGATTGTTGCAAGTTGAACTTTTTAGACGCTGCTGTTTGGTTAACTCGTATGACAAATGGACCCCACCCAACATCTGTATCCCATCTGTACTGTTGTGGCGAAGCATCCACTCCACCAATAAATGTGTTGCTCAATGTAGTTGGTATACTGGCAGGTAAGGTCAAGTTTTAGGTCAAATTTTAGGTCAAGTTTTAATTCAATAACCCAACATGCAATTAGGTGTACACAGATGGGTTACGTTAGTTCCCTCAAAACCCAAATCCATAAACACCCATTAGCCATTAAGGCCCTCCTCGATTGCTTTTTTTTGACGCACCTTGGAATTCCCAATTAGATAATCGAATATGGCCTTTTCTGACGCTTTGAGAATTGGAAACTGGCCAGTTTTTAAATTTCTGAATTAGTATAGCTTAAAATGCTAGTAATATAGCAAATATACTAATATCTTATATAAATAGGCTTTTTATAATATAATTATAATATAATATTAAATGCTTCAGGCTATTAAGGCCTAATACTCTCTATAATTATAAGTATTTTTAGAATAGTAAAGTACTAGCTCAGCGGGAGAAGAGGAATCATTGATTGATTAGAAGAGCTTCACAGAAGCTCTTCCAAAGCTCTACTAAGGTGCTAGATTAGACTAACTGCATTTGGACTGAAGCTCCGCTTTAGTCCAACTACACGAGCTCCACATAGTAAAGTCAGGGGCTCGGTAAGCCAGCCAATTCCGTTTCCTAACTTAACAAGTATTTACTTTACTATAATTATAAATACTCTGAAGGCTTTATAATTATAATTATATAGTTATAAACTATATAATTATAAACTATATAATTATAATTATAAATATTTTATTTTATTTTTATATAAAAATACTAGTTTAACTTTAATAGAAAAGCTATTATAATATTATCTTTTTATTAAGCTATTTTTGAAATATATTTTATTTTAAAAATTTAGATTTATCTATATAAAATAAAAGTATTCAAACTTGATAAAATATATTAGGCTGCTTTCGGAATTTGAAAGACATTAATTTTGCTCAAAGGTTAAAGATATAGTAAGGCCAGAATTTATATAGCGATACAAAGTTAATTTTGTCCTCTGGTTATCTTTCAGCTTTGAATTCCCAAAAGGATTGACAAATTAGTAATTTTAAACTGACGATATTTAGTCTTCTCGATTGAAATACGCCTTACCTAATTCGGAATTCCAAGGTCTCAAAAAAAAGCAATCGAGAAGGGCCTAAAGCAGTTGACAATGAAATTGGTAAATTAAGCTTCCGTCGCGTAGATGCTACGCGTTGGTAATGGTCTATATTTATTTTCCCGAGCAAATTATCTCTCGATATATCATAACTGGGGTCATATCACAAAGTATACAGTTATCCCGCTGTGGGCAGATGACTGCTTTTGTTTCTAGGTTAAGAGTTAATTTACAGACGATTGTTTCAGTCCAACTCATTATGTCCTACTAAACTTACAGGGGGCTCGCTTGAAGAAAAGAGGGCAATTGAAACAATTAGAATACTGAAACATAAGCATTTCATATATACGACTAACTAACCGTTATGGTTCTAGAATGTGTAGCTTCTCTCTGAGGAATGAAAATATGTCATCCATCATTTCTGGAGAATACCAATGACCAAGTGCCTCGTATTCCAGCATGCTAATATCTGCTCCTACCGATTGTAGGCAGGCCTTGGCCTCTTGCCCCATCTCGATGGTGACGCGCTCATCTTCTGCACCATGACCCAAAAATATCGGAATCCTCTGATATGCCATGCCTGTTGTCTTCTGGTCGATCGCATCGCGAAAATCTTGAATGGCTCGCGCTGGAAAATCAGGTGGTGTATCTTTGTTGCTGAGTTCTGAGTTTTGATCATCTCTGGATGGGGAGAATGGATCATATTCTGCTTCATCACCAGAGAAAGAAAACGGGTCTTCACTATTATCATCCAGCTTTTCCAAACGAGAAAAAGAATTGTTGTCCGTATCATGGTCACTGCCATTTTCACTGCTTTCGCCATCTGTGCTTTCCGCGTCGTCATCAGACTCAGAATCAGCATCGCCGTTGTCATCATTCTTATCGGCTGCTTGTGAGGTCGGATATTTGGAAGATGTTATAGCATTGGTATCCTTAATCAAGTTCGCGAACGGTAGCCATCCACACATTCCGACCACAGCTCCAAATGGTTCTCCATCCCAAGATAAAAGTGATGCCAAAGACGTAGCGCATCCCTGGCTCAATCCCCACAACACAACGTTTTCTTTTCCTATTATTGCGATCTCATTTTTTAATATTTTGTGAACATATGTGGTACTTGCAGCCAAGCCCTCGACTTGGAGATGCTGGCTCTTGGTCCGGTGTTCCAAGTGCCAATTATCAAACCACTGGTGAGTATACGAACGGCCATAAATAGTAGCGCGACTTCTGGAAGCAGTTAAAAAGATAATTTTGGCGTGCGGAAAGGCTCGTTGTAGAGTTTCCTTGGTTTTCGAGGTCACCAACTCGAGGAGAGGAGGGCCGAATTTCTCTGCGGTCGATCCACGACCATGCAGGATTAGGAAGGTTTGGCGATGGCTAAGATCAGAGGAGATAACCAAAGGCTCTGGGAATACCCCAGGAGCGGTTTTCTTCAAATAAGCCATTTTGATGTATTCGAGCACGGGGCCCAAAATATTGTATTGATGAATTTCGACGCACCTCGGACCACACCACAAGAAGTGATCAAGATCCCGGAACACTTTTCGTCCTGTTCTTAGCAAGAAGTTCCGATACTCTAAATTAAGCTTTATCTAGAGGATGATGGTTTTGGAGTAAGAATTTAACTTGTTATGATTCATTTAAAGTGCTACGATAGAAGGATCGGATGGACGAAGTAAGATCTTTGAAGAAAAAGGGAAGAAGAATTTTGAAAGGGGACGGGGCGGTGAGTCGTCTTTATACCCATCAGAGTGTGACTAAGAGGTCGAAATTGACTCAATCGTGACTAAAGTGACATCTAGTCCATAATCAAATTTGTTGTTTGCTGGTACGCGCCAGTAAAACTAGCAATTAAACTGGCTCGCTGACAGAACTAGTCACGTGCCTTTGATCTCTGGGACATCATGTCGCAATTCCCTGTGTGCCTTCACCTGGCCCTAGAATTTCATTGTATATTCTACTCAATTTCACGTTCCATGTTAACATAAAGCTTAACCCCTCTCTTCAAAATTTCGAGATAATTCAACTGATCCTAAGTTCTCAACATAGGCAACGAAAGTCATTTCGAGTTAAACAAGCTAGGTGAAAATAATATTAGGCTTATAACCGTGTTTAGCTGACTTTGGATCAGTCAGAGCAGAGCGTAGAAATCTAGAAAATTCAAAAATAATCTTGAATTGCGGCTTGATGGACTCGACTTCGCTGTCACGATCCGTCCTTCATAACATGTTAGACTACCGGTCTAGTAAGTAGTAGAAATCCACTTTTTGGTAAGTTTAATGGTCAGGCAGATCCATTGCACCTGTTAGGGTGAGGCATAGTAGAAAACAAATACCGCAATTAGGTTAATAGACAATTCGCAAAAACTACACTTTCCCGTATGATGTAGGAAAAATGTCTCTACAAATAGAGAAGAATATAACCTAATTGAGGGGATTACCATGAACAACAAACGCAGTACATTTATTTCCAGATATCACGAGCTCAATAAATTATTTCTCAAGCCCATTGCCCTCATGGTTGCTCTTACTGCATGGAATCTCAGACTTCTTTCAATTAAGATGTAGGTGCTAAGGAAGGAGCATAGCAGGATGCTCACTACCTCGGAACCAATTGCAGTCTGGTTGACAGAACTTTGGGCACATCACATCAATTTTAATGCTAGAGTAAGTATAATTTTACAATTACTATTCACTGCTCAGAGGTGCTATTCAAATTATACTTTTCATTTTTGTATTTTTGAGATCAATATGGCCCCAGCCAAAAGTATACCCGCGGTTTTGGACTTGTCGCTCGGAATTTGTCGAGCGAAACCTGGACGGTATCCTCACTGGATCCTCATTATTGGAGAGCCTGGTGCAAATCGGGTTTCCTGGGTTCATTCCAGCGGTGGCCCGACCGAATTCGGTGGAGGAGAGTACTATTTGAAGCTGGATAGCTCGAAAAGAGCAGACAGCAGAGGCATCACCTCCATCGAGACCCTCGGAAGTACCAGCGGGACAAACTGGTCGAAAATCATTGCAGCAGCAAAAAGAATACATCCGCAGCAATGCCAAAACTTCGTCGTGGCCGTTGTGGCTCAACTTGAGCTAAAGGATATTCTGCCTTCGGGCACAGCAGTCGGGTTGAAATCTCGGGTACAAATGTCCGAAACATCGAGAAGATATTTGGAGAATCATCCTGTGGATGAGCAGTTGCCGGCAAAACTCTTCTCTGGTTACAAAGGGATGGCATTTCCTGTTCGACTTCGCCGAGAGCAGGTTCGTCCACGGGACAACCTTCACCGGGCATTTAAGCCGCTGGACGCCTTCGGAAGCAGAGTCCGGGAGTTTGGACCTGTTCTCATTCTAGAGCCAATAGTAAATAAATAGATAGTCGGCCCTTGCCCTTGAGCTGCAATGGTGTGCTGGGTCTGGGTCATCATGATTCTCTTTAGGGGTTTGCAGTAAATTTAAAAAGTCCAACCACGTCACAGTTCTAAATTCTACGGCGGCTTGTGCTACTGATTGATAAAGCTTGCCGTTCTAGGTGGCCACAACTAGGTAATGGAGCCGAACTTAACGGTGGCCAGCCGGTTCTTTTCGGTTGTTGTAGCCTTCTTGGTGATTCAAGGGCTGGGAAGGGAGATAAGTAATACGAACCGGACGCCGGGAGGTATTATGGCAGTCCCAGAGTATTTCCTGAATATTTGCTTGATCCCATTCGTAGCAATGCCTAAACTACCCTGCAAAACCTGGAAACACTCGGTTTGTATCAATGGAATGTGTCTCGATGTCAAAGTCAGTTTGAATCACGGCAAGGCAAACGCTTTTGTGGAATAAATGTTAGGCTCCCTCACAGTGATGGTCCAGAAAGACCTTATCTAACAAGTTCTTTGGATATATAAGGTGTCTCCTGTACCACCCAACGACCATCATTTTCTTCTAAGAACCCCACGAGAGATGTGTCGCCATGTTGGAGGATTTTCTGTTCTAGAAAGATATTCTTACGTTTGATGGTGCGTGGAGAGAGCTAGAGTTGCTATCCCTATGCCATGGTTGGACCAGTGCGAGAAGTAAGTCTAGAATTCCAATTAAATGGTGTAACGCATCTCCCAAATGACAACGGATGGTTCTCTCTGCTCATATATTAGTGTGTAGCACGGTACGCGTTACTCTCTCTCTGATATTACTCAGTATTGTTTTATTTGTAAAGGGTAGAAAATTTGGCGAGAAATTTACAAATCAACATCAATGATTTGAAAACTAAACAGTGATTCGCTTAAAACTTACAATACGAGAGGGTGTAAGCAGTATTTCCATCTGACTCAGATTATGCAGAGTCTGCCGAAGGACGGCTTTTGGTTGGACTATGCGTTTGGTAACCAGGCACATGCTTATGTAAATGACTATGTCCAATCTTAATTTTTGATAGTTACCTGGTTATATCTCATAACTTCAAACAATATACGCATAATTTTTGTTCATAGTTGGACTAGATACCAAGCATCACCAAGGGCGAGCGCTTTTCTACATCAACTTAGAGGTTGTGACTCGCTTTTTCAGATCTTGTTTCTGTATCTTAATGTTGGTCACATGACCCGCCATTGAGTATAAACACTCCCTTCGGCCGTAGTCAATATAACAAGACGACCCCACTGAAATGCAACGAGCAACTACGCTATTACGAGCATGTGGTGCTTCGAATTCGAGGGGAGACCAATAACCGTGCGTATGGCGAACCGACACCTAAACACCCAACCTAAAAGTCTACCCCAGCGGCAAGCACACTACAGGGCATCATAGAGCTAAGGCTCGGGTGCTTATTCTTGACACTTACTACCAAAATGTTGGTAAAGAATAGACTGTATCTAGCCTTACCTGGTAAACACAAAGTTCTTCTTTATTCTTATTCATGGCTATAGGCACTTCAAAAGTGAACCTCTGATATTAGCCTCTTCCGTCTTTTAGTATACCAGATAAGACAGTTCTATAATAGCTGATGGGGCTGAATCTTTCCTTCTGATATTGGCTATTTTTCTTTGTTCTTTTCAGATAACGCTCTTATGCCGGAACTAGACGGTCATATCTTACGGTATACATATTGGTCGCTTTCCGGTTTCAATTGATTCATCGTTGATGCATTAGCTCACTGATTCGTTTACTTGCTGCCAGTCAATCAGCGAACCAAGGATACATTGCAACGTCCATCCTTCGGCACGAATTTATGGATTCACATCACTGATTAGTATCAGAAGCATGTCAATCTTAGCTGGAACGGTTACAGTTAGTCCAGAACTATTACAAGACTCGGACTGTTAAACTGTTGCCTATGCTTAACTGTGATCATAAGCCGAGCAGCTTCCACCACCACCACTGCTATTCATTTTATCTCGCCGTGAGCATGTTCGCGAATGCGTGATAAACCCTTGCTATCCATGAAGATTAGGGTTTGACAGCAAGTTTTCTTTCGTGTGATAGTTTAGCTCAAGCTCCACAGCATCTTTTCTTAGAGTGCAAACTCGCAAATAGGTATAAATATGCTTCGATCCTTTTCTAGGATTGAGGCCTTCCATAGGTTTAATGGTGCATAGGTTTAATAGTGTGAGAGGATTTACACGCTAGATCCAAAGTGACAGTAAGAAACCATACTGAGATTCTAAGCCTAATTAATCACACAACATGGCGAGGCGTGCGATACCAGAGAAAACACTTGAGGGTAGTGAAAACTAATAAATAGCTCGTTTCAGACTCGATTACCTGAAAATTGGAGTCGCAACATTAAATATTGAGTTTCAAACCTCCCATTTTGAAAGACTGGATGCATTTCGCGATGCAGCTTCGACTTAGTCTTACCGTAAGTACATCCAATCAAGCCCCGATTATATTAACCGCTTCAGAATATTCTCCCTGCCTCTTACGTACATCAAGTACCGATGTACGTAAAGTTGCGAGACATCCCACTAGTTTCAAAATTGCGTTGATAGCTCTTCAGTAATGTACCCAGCACTGCTTCTTACAGATCTTAATCTTCGAAGCGGGTGGTGGGTCTATTCAAAACTCTATCAGTTGACAAAAAGCGCAAAGTAAATACTGCAATTTTTGCCATGACCTAAGTTTTCAAATTTAAGCGAAATCCAAACACCTGGTACAGTTCTAGCGTAAGCCTGTGGTAGTGCTTGATAGGCCGGGCGTATTGCAAGTTCCGAGGTAGATTGAAGTGCTGGATTCAACAAGGTAGGTACTGCAGAAGTGCCACTTAACAAGCTTATGTTAGAACTGCGTTTAAATACATTCAGCCAGTTATATCCGTCTTACATGTAAAGGCTAACCAATAAGCCATACACTTTACGGATCTCGTTTGCGAAATCCCTCCCACGGTAACCAAATAAGTACTGTCTCATTCCTGTGTTGAGCCCCTGATTCGCGGGGGATGTATTGAGATTCTGCATTGCGGAGATCTTATCGATATACTCTGCATGTACAGTTTATTAGCATGACTAAGCCAGGTCCAATCGAGGTGCTTCTGCATAATTCCTTTCCAATGAAGGGTATCAGCGAAAAGCTCGAGATGTGGCACAGAATAACCTCTCCTGTCTATTTAAATGAACTGGCTACCTCTTTTATTGACAGCCACCCGTCTCATACTCAACGCAAAGTTCGTTTAGTAAGACATCAACAATAATCTACAGATCCCACCTTGATATCAACATGGCACGCAAGGATATCGAGTTTAAGAATGGGGTAGGGATCACACTTCGGGGCTGGCTTTACACTCCCACAGACACAGTTGAAGAGCCATTACCATGTCTTGTAATGCAGCACGGCTTCTCGGCAGTGAAAGAAATGGGCCTAGGTTCTTTCGGAGGTTATCTTGCTACCAATCTCAAGCTCGTAGTCCTTATATTCGACAACCGTGGATTTGGAGCTAGTGATGCTGCAGCAGGTCAACCTCGTCTCGAAATCATTCCATCAGACCAAATCTCCGACATGTCCGATGCCATTACCTACGCCCAAAGCTTGCCGGAGGTTGATTCCAAGAAGATCGGCATATGGGGTTCCTCATATAGTGGTGGTCATGTTCTTGTTGTTGCAGCTCTGGACAAACGTGTCAAAGCAGTTGTTTCTCAGGTTCGCTTACGCACTATTATGCTACATAAGAGTTCCTTAATATTTACCACAATTTAGGTTCCTTTCGTGGATGGGCCAACTACATTTTCTCGCCTTATCAGGCCTGGTTCCATGGCAGACTACGAGGCACGGTTCGAAGCCGATCGGCAAGCCAGAGCGGCTGGTCACCCGGCAGCTACTCTTCCGGTAGCGGTTGCAAATCCCCATATTGAGGAAGCGGCGCTATCCACGCCTGATTGCTTCCCATTTTTTGATGGCCTAGAAAGTAAAACTGCATGGAAGAACGAGGTGACGCTGCGCAGTATGGAGGTTATGCGTGCATATGCGCCGCATCAGATGGTCGAGTATATCTCACCCACGCCGCTGTTGATGGTCATAGCAGATAGAGACGTTCTCACTGCAGCGGATCTCTCGTTCAAAGCTTATGCTAAGGCGTTGGAACCAAAGGAGTTACTCTGTATTAGCGGAGGACACTTTAAAGCATATGAACCGGAGAACGCAGAAATTATTCTTAAGCGCCAGGCTGAGTTTTTGGGTAAGCATCTATGCACTTAAGCAGATCGAGGAGGACTTCACGACGATGTTGCAAACTCACGTTAGGCTTGCAATGTTAAATTGAGGACAAGTGAAACAGCCTGTGTTGTAGGGGCATTTTTCATACTCATTAGAAGGGATGCTCCATGATGACCTGTGGATTACATTCCATCAAATTGGTATTAAATTAAGTGTTTATTAGCCTCTTGGGATATATCTTTCTCGCTTTTTGTAAGTTCTAATAGGAAAAGTCGCTGGGCTTGGGCTTCTTAGGTGAGTCTTCGAAAGAAGAAAATTGATATGTCTCGATAGGCCATTCTTTTAAATACAACACAAATCATTGAACTTAAGAGTTACAGGGGATAGGGCGTTGAAGTCTGAACTGAGAAAACTTGTACTTTTGACGTACTAGATCGTCGCTGAGCCGCACTTCGACACGTATAAATCTTTTGTGCAAAATCTTCATTGACAACTTCTCTTGACTTACACTTCTTGAAATGCTTAGATCTTATCTTATATCTTCAGCATCAAAGTTGCATACGAGACCGAGTTCACCAGCCACTCTATACAATATAAACTGTTATACAAACATAACAGCTCTACTCAAGTAGCCCAAAAGGGCCTCGCTAGCATTAGCTACGTTTCATCGACGGTAATTCTCACATGATAAGCAATAGAAGAATGGATGCTCAGAGATTCAAGGCCTCTATGGCGGTGTATTACTAGAACGATTAAAAGCAAATGTGCTCTGTCTAACTTTGTTCAACTTCAGTACCAACTCATCGAGTACGAGTTGAGGGTTATCCACATGTATCAAATGTCCACAACCTTTTGCTATAATGGGGCCTCTTCCCAAGTGGGCGGGTGTGATGCCCATCAGACCTTGACTGTATTCCTGCCAGAAGGGCACCATATAGGTGGTTGTCATTATATCCTCCAAACCATATTTCTGGATTTGTTAGCAATCAAGACTTTCGATTTTACAAGAAAGAAACTCACCTCTTTCAATTGGAGCGCGAAAACTTCTGGATCGTGCACAAGGACGGTCACGAGGGGTGTATTTGGTTTTGGGCCTTGAAGCTTTGGGAGGCTCGAAAAAGGCAGATAATCGCATACATTTCGCGTCCAGAGGTGCTCCGAATTGTCACACAAGGATTTTCTGATGATATCTTTCGCTTGATCTATGAGGGCCGGGGTAATAGGGCTAGGAAGCGGAGTGTTGGGAAACCCAGGCGATCTTGTGTTCGGGAAAAGCGACATGATATCTCTGTTTGTGGGTATTGGATCGAGAAGTAGAAGACCTCCTATCGTTCTCGGGAATGTCTGTGCATAGAGTCTTGCAATTGAACAGCCTACTGAGCTGCCCACTATCATTGTCCTTAGGGTATTGACCTCATCTCTCTTTACGCCTAGCTTCAGCTCTGCGATTTTCTCAATCAACCCCCTTAGATCCATCACCGCACTCATGACATCTCTATCGCGCTTGCTCGAGCATATGCTATCGCCTTGGCCCACGCGGTCATACATGAGTATGGGCGGGGAATTCCTAAAAGCGTGCTGCTGTGCAATGAGGCGTATGATTGGATACCAGTCTGTTTGTGGGCTATCGATGCCATTAAGGAAGATGATCAAAGTTCGTAAGGGAGCTCCTGGCTCTGCTTTGATGAAAGTACAACTCAAATGAGTGCTGGAGTCGTCGAGATCCAGTATGAGGTCTTCCATAGTTGCCGGATTGAATTTCTCCAGAGGTTAATATATGTCAAGAGGGGCCTGGCATTATTGATAAGATTATTACTGCTTGCAACTTTCTCTTGGCTTTTAAATCAGGACTCCTCCAGATATATATGGATTGCTATCAGAGTCAACACGCACGAGTTTTTCAAAGGGGGATATAATATGGGCACTCAGTTTCATTTAAGCAGCGGCAGAGTTTCACTTGCCCAACAATTCCGGGAGGTGTTCGTACTTTAAAGGATTTTAAGAGGAAAGGCAATATTAGTGACCAATACACTGCAGAGAAAAGGGAACTAATTAGCAAATAGTCGCTTGAAGCTATCCACCGAGCCGCATTTTCCAGATCTGGTCGGAATTCACTTGAGAATAGGCTATTGACCCCACCATTGCCTTGGCAACCTCGGGCTGTTGCGGTGGAAGGATAATATATGAGACGGATGAGAGCGAGATAATGGCAGTATTCCATGCAGGAAAAGCTGCCGGACCAGGCACGAGGGAATCCCATTATGAAAGATGGCATTGTGGAAGTCGATCTGATATGCATGTAACAATATGTGAATGGAAATGTTGCAGATCACGTGATGGCCTCTGTGCGACATGCGGAACCTTTCCGTCCAAAATGTTCGGGTGTCTTGTTCAGCCTCGCAGGTAAGGTCTGAATATAGACAGACAATATAATCATGTCAACATCGACACCAACACCGCCAACTTCATGGCTGCCCTTCGATGTTCTCTTTGACAATCCTGTTTTTGCGGGCGGTGCTGGCCTTGCTGGTCTTGGAGCAGCAGCTGCTCTCACCCGCAAATTCGTAGGGGCAGGCGCCTCGTCGCTGAAGAGAAGGCTACTCATCAATGTGGAAATCTCGAAGCGGGACGAGTCCTATCAGTATGTAGTAATCTCTGCATAGAACCGGCAAGATAGCTAAGCAAATGACGTTTAATAATATCGGTACAGGTGGATTTTGAAATGGATTGCGCTCCCTCGTCCTCAAAACGGGTTTCTAACATCCAAATTGACGCGAATCAACCAAATGTCCATGCAAACTGCCAGGCAAGCTTTCCCTGTTAACCAGCATACTTAAATGGTAAATGGTGGCTAATAATCGCGCAGGACAAAGCAAGATAATGGGAGAGACCAATTCAAGTTCTTCCTTCAGTCGGGCTATGGGAAGCACATTTTGCGATATAAAAATGCCTTCATATCGGTTCATCGGGAGAAACAAACCTCAACTTTCAACATGGCAACAGGCGAACCGCATGAGACTATAACTCTTACGACTCTATATGCGCACCGCCATATATTCGAAGACATTTTCTCTGAAGCACATTCCCTAGCACAGATAGCACAGGAGGGGAAGACCGTCATGCATACAACGAATGGAATGGATTGGCAAACCATTGGGGAACCTCGGCGCAAAAGACCCTTGGAATCCGTCATACTTGATAGCGGGATAAAAGAGCAGATTGTGAATGACGCCAAAGACTTTTTGGCTATGCAACAGTGGTATGTAGATCGGGGGATACCGTACCGCCGAGGTTACCTCCTCTATGGGCCACCAGGCAGTGGGAAAAGTTCTTTCATACAAGCATTGGCAGGAGAGCTGGACTACGGAGTGTCTATTATAAACTTGAGTGAACGTGGAATAACGGATGACAAATTGGCACAATTACTTCAGAAACTACCGGCCCGTTCAATCCTTTTACTCGAAGACGCAGATGCAGCCTTTGGGAATCGACGCCAGCGTGAATCTGACGGGTACAGTGGTGCGACTGTTACCTTCTCAGGGCTGTTAAATGCTCTAGATGGAGTAGCGGCTGGGGAAGAGCGAATATCCTTCCTGACTACCAACCATATTGATCGTCTCGACGAAGCGCTCATTCGACCTGGAAGAGTCGATATGACGGTACGAATTGGGCATGCGACAAGATACCAGGCTGCGGAAATGTGGGATCGGTTCTATGGGGATATAGATGAGGGAGGGAAAGGAAGAGAACGATTCTTGAACCGGCTGGAGACATTGGGTCTATTTGATAAAGAGTTGCCCATAAGTACTGCTGCGATACAAGGACTATTTCTATTCAACAAGGGAAACATTGATGGTGCAATTGAGATGGCTGAGGGTTTGATTCCTAGGATATATGAAGCTGAGCCTGCTGTGGGGATCAAGTCACCAGCTTGATTATATGGGTTCGAAGACTCATGGTTTAAAAGTCCTCTTGTATATGAAGAATTTTATGGATAAGATGCACTATATATAATTAGCATAGATATCGGGCTATCGGAGTTTATCGGGCATCCTAGGCGGAGAAGTATGTATGAGTACCACTACGACGATGAAGCGAATCAAATATGTATATATTCTATTCAAAGCTTTGTACCATCGAGTGCCGGTATTTATTTCAGTTCAACCCTTAAACCCATGACTTTTAAATTTATGGGCGAGTGGTCTGATCTATGCAAGTCTAGGCGGTACTAATAAGTCAGACTATTCAAACTGTCAGGTTTCTCTTCTTGATCAATTTACTCGCTTTCGATCAATATTGCACAGTTGACTGCTCATCTGGCATGAGAAGAATGGCTACTGCTAGTATTTTACCATTCTCGTTCTTGTTCACAGGGATGAGGCGATTGTCAGTGGATCTTCAGAATTTCTGTCAGACAATCGCAGGTGCGAAGTCCACAGCTGAATGGTCCTCTCGTACTTCAGCATTCTGTGAATACAGATCTGATGCTCATCTCAGACTTGAAACTGAATGGGAGGGGATTCGAGAAATATGATCGTCCGATGACGAAAGGATACACATTCCGGGCTGAGTACTGGTAGAAGAAGGTGCAGATCTCAGCTCCTGCATTCCAAGTTCTCAAGCAGAACATTCTTGCTTGTCACCTAGACACAGCTACTTTGATTTATAACTACAGTATCATGGATCCTGCACTGACTCTGTATACTTCAGGCGACACCTACAGTCGTCATACACATTTCCCCACTATCAACCATGCGTCTCTCACACTTCATCTTCCTTTTGCTAGCACCCCTAGCTCTTTCAAGTCAGCTAGATGATACCCATCGCAGGCCAACACAAGAACACGTACGTCCATACCCAGAATCTCCTGCCCTTTGGGGCCTCCTTGTCTAAGAATAGATTCTCCAACATGCGATCCACGAACTTCTTCAAGTCATCCGGCCAATTGCGGGGCTTCCAGAACCCATCGATAGCATTGTAAACAGCGTTCTCGCTCTCGTGTCCAGTCTTCTCCAAACCCTTACCAACGGCCTCGAGGCAGGTTCGGTGCCAACTGGACTCGTCGGGAAATTCACGAACTCATCGGGAAATTCACGGACTCACCCGGAAATTCACGGACTCATCGGGAAATTCACGGACGCAATCGCTGAATTGAAAGGCCCGCTACCTGGGGTACTGGACTAAGCACTGCCCGTTCCTGGAATACCCGTCTCCAATCTTCCTAATCTCGGTCTCCCTTCGACAACTTTGCCCAGAATACCAATCAAGGCTGAAGGCACATACTACCAGGAGTCGACGGTAGCTGAAGAATGTCCAGATGAGCATAATCCTTCTCAAGACGGTGTGCCTGTCGCCGAAGGTTCCGTACCTACCACCGCAGTGGTTTTCGAGGCACCGGTTCCTATCACGTCAGACACGTCTGGTCATCTCAATCCCACAGTTCCTGCTGCTAGCGATCCAAGTACACCAGCAGAGCCCAGTAAACACCAACATCTAGTGGCACATCTCAGCCGGCGATTACGGGAGTTCCCAATCAAGATTTGACAGCGACAGGGTTTGACACGAGCTTCATAGAACCGACTCAAGTGCGAGGAACGCAAAATACTCCGGCTGAGGCCACAGATGTGCCTGCCGTCGACCCCTCGATTGCAGATGTTCCTGATACTCAAGCGGCAGCTGTTGTCCAGGCATCCACGGGTTCAGCCGCGCGGAAACTTAGACGAAGACGAACTCATTTAAGCGAGGAGCCAAACGGATTGAACGGAAGAGGGTTTGTGATTGATCTTGCTTTGTAAACGCTTTGATATTCGCAAAAAGTTGCCTCCAAGGATGGAACGTGGCGGATGCAGTACAAATCGCCTAGTATTTTGATAATGGGTTGTTCTAGAAATGAAACGCCTCCTCAACACTGCAGGAGTACAACTCTCGCTAAAGCTGTGGAATCTTGACGTAGACGGGCGACCTTGCATGTCAGCTTGTAGTCATGTAGTCGACTCGGTAGTCGTCTATCGTGTACGGCATTCCCGAGTTGGGGGCCATCTCAAGATAGTAACTGGCGCTAAACCGATCCCTACTCAACAGTGAGACTAGAGACAAACAATAAGGGAATGTTGCTAATTTCTAGTAGGACATTTTCAAATGACCCTAGAGTAGTCGTTCCAGTGCAGACGAGTTTCCGAATTTGTGAATTGATGTCATTTCTGTCAGGTACATTTGAAGATATCGATGATTGGTCATCCCGCATAACGCAATTAGTGTATACGCCTGACTGCGCCTCTCGTTCCGCTAATCTCGATCCAGGAATCTCGGCGAAAGCTGCAGGATACGTCGTTTGGGTTTGGCAATATGTGAATATACATATCAGCGGGCGATAATCTAAGGTAAAATAAGGTTCGGTTGTTGGTTTCACCGTAAGATTGTCCCGCCAGCCCTGATCCAGCATTTTCGGCGAGCTTTAATTCAGCCTTACCGCATGAAACTTGACTCAGTCAGGTACACATAAAGTTAAGTGCAATATGTAAGGTTATGTTGGTGAGATGTCTTAACACCGTCTTTGCTGCTATCTATAAAGGTTTGGGCAATTTCCTGCTTAGTTGATATACAGTACTCCAACCAAACTCTCGCCTCTCCCGTTTTCATATTCAGCGAAGACAGACACTAAGATGTCTACTCTTCCTCCACCTCGTCTTGTAGTTACCGCTCATACCGAAGACGGTACCTCTGTGTTCCAATCTGATACAGAAGTCCAGCCTTTCTTTCCATTTGGGCCGAACGGCAGCAGCTTCTCCAACTTCTACCATAGCCCTCAGGTACCTGTTTCAAACACCTCTTTTCCACCCAACCTCAGCAATCAGTTACCAAGATGTCCACCAGCGGGAGTCTCATTCGTCGTCTCGGACTATCCACCAGGAGTGAAAGTGCCTACGCATCGCACGCTGAGCCAAGACTATGCCGTGGTCATATTCGGTGAAATTGTTCTTTCGTTGGATGGAGGCGAGCAGAAGACGATCAGGGCGGGCGAATTTATTGTCCAGCGGGGAGTGAACCATTCATGGTCAAATCAAACTCAGTCACCATGCAGGGTGATGTTCGTGATGGTGGCTGCAGAGCAGGTTGTCTTGGGAAACGGGGTAGGGCTCGAGGAGACAATTATTGGGAAGAGGTAATGGGTATCTCTTTCGGGCCCGGTTTAAACTTGTTCTCGGAGGAACAGATAGACAGACTCGGCAACACACATCTCAAATAGAACTTGCATCACCCAATATTGACTTCATGCCAGTGCACTCGCGGATCTTTTCAAAGGTGGCCTTGGCTGCTGCTTTTTGTCCATTCGTTGCGAAAGCACTGCTTTTGATAATCTTGATTGGCCATAAGTGGAAATATCATCGTACTGCGCGGATCATTTTTCATACTCACCTTTTGGAAGCTATACTGAGACTCGAGTCTATGAAAACGAGTGAGAACATGCTTCAAATGAAGCGCATTGGTTCTTTGAAAGATTTATCTACTACCATCATACAGACCTTAGCGGATGAAGTGCTGTCCACGGTTTCGCAATCCTTAGCTGGCACCAATCCTCAAGGGAAGATTTTGGAAAAGGCTACAAGTTCCAAGCTCTGCTCAGGTAGTACGATAATAATTCCATTCGTAAGCCAGCCAAATATCGCCATGGAATTGCACAAAGGTCGGAAATTCTAAAGGGTGATGTTGCGATGGAAAAATGGTAGAGCGTAAGACGGTCTTATACTTCCATTCGGGTCTGTCTCGCCAAGTAGTGGCTATGTGATCGAGCTCATGCATTTCAAAAATCATAGCATGAATCTGGTCATCAGACATACTGGAATTACTGAGGCTATCCTGCAGTGCCCGAGCTCGCTGGCAAATTTGACTTATCTTGAGATTTAAATTTCTCATTTGAAACACTTGCTACCTCATCGTTCAAATGCATGAGCCAGTTTTCGGATTCTGGAAGTGGTGTTTTCCTAAAAGCCAGTTGTTCTTTTTGCTACCATACGAAGTTAGCTTAAACCTCGGATAAGCTAGTTGCACATACTATTCTATGATATGAGAGGCTCTCCGCTAGCTGTGCACCGTCTGCTAGCTATCTATACATCGCTCATGCCTGCCCATTGCATCTATTAGTCGTCTATGTGACAGCTGGTCTTCTATTGTAATGCCAGACACCACTTTTGAACAGTTTTTTTGGGGTCGCAACAATCCTAAAAGAAGCACCTGCTGTCCTAAATATACTTTTAAAGAATGGCTTCGCCCTCCCTCTACGCTAGACCGATATTTCGTCTCTAGCTTCTTCTTGCCTCTGCCACTTGTCTCTCGAGCCTCTTCTTTGTTTTTCTCTTCATATTTCAGCACAGCACTCCTAGAGACGGCAGTCCCTCTTTTGCAAATCTCCTTCTATCTTCTTTAACACAGTTGGCAAGTATTAAGACGCCTTGACTAACCCTCTTCTAGCCTATGCAAATACCCTTTTAATAATGAGCCGGGGTCTGCATAGAAGCCACTTACCTCTCAACTATAAGTCTAACGGCACAGGAGATTCCGACTTAGACAGCATATTTGACATTGGCGACAATAAGGCGGATACAGTCAGCAATACTGATATTGGCCAGTTTCTAGAGGTGTTTGATAGTGATATCAACAATGACGATGATTTATCGAGGGGAAAATACGACATCCCCCTGAATATTATCTTGCTGCACAATACCATCTCAAGGTAGTGCTTTGGCAGGAGCGCTATAGCCTTAATACACAAATGCGTCTTGATTGGGTCAAAGAACATCACGATCTGTTTACATCATGTATTAACTGACCTTCTACAGAGTTTTACCAGCGAGAGTAGCTAGAGTTTTTTTCTGGCTTGGTTATTTGCATTTGTCGTTATTATAGCAGATTTTGAATAGATTTGAATTCAAGTCCTTTTATTTTATTCATGTAGTTGAAAATTGAGGGAGCACAAGTTTTTCAAGTTCCAAGCCATCACAATGAAGCTCACCATCCCGTTTTGGGTGGCTATCACTGTGGGATCTGGTGATAAATCGCGATGTTTCTACTTTAGGAAAGACATTACAAGAGAAGTATTAATATGGTTAGTATTGTAAATGAAGTAGAAGAATTTTACGTTTACTAAATTAGAGCCCAGTTTTCATCCTTCTCGTCCTCTTCCCATTCTCGAATGACATCATACTCATCTTCAAATCCTTCTTCGAATTCCTCTGGGATTTTCTTTACAAATCTCGATCTCGCTCTAGTCAGCCTGTACTCATCCCTCGCTACAAGTAGCTTGTTGCCCTCAAGCCTTGTCATAACCGCTACAATTCGTATCTTCGGAATGTGGCTAATTGCAAGCTCTGGGTAGAAAGGCAATGAAGGTGGGGGGAAACGCCTCAATATAAGTGGATATAAAAACGAAGGTGGTGGAGGTTGCAATGCAGGTGGAGGTTGAAATGCAGGTGATGATGGAGGAGATGGTACTGATAATGCCAGCTCGTTCATTTTTACTAACCAGCTTTCCAGCTTCTTCTCTCTCTCTCTGAAGTACCCACTCCATTCCCCCATATTTTGTTCTGCATGTTTTCGAATATGTCGATGATATAACCTGGACAATCGTGCTCCAGGTCGCCAAACTCCTGCCTTGATATCAATATCCTCACACTCTACATAACCCCACGGCTCTTTTCTGCTATCTCGCACTTCCTTTTCCAAAGGAATAGTTCCAACATGTTGCTCCACAATTAGAAGCTCCACCAAGGAATTAAATCTCTGAACAATCTTATAGAGTTCCGATGATATCTCAGACCCATCATTGGCAGTGTCATCAAAGAACGTAGGGTTTGTTTGAATAGATATAATATATAAATTGAATAGAGCAAGTCGCTTTATTCGTATTATATCGTCCATCTTTAACCCTTTGAGATCGAATTCTGGTGGCTCAGTACTCCTAATCCACCGCCGATCGGTTGCTGTGTCCCACTCCCAAAGTAAGCCATTGCCATCACCACTAGCGACCCAAACCACTGTTTTTGGACGTCTTGGATTAGATTTCATCAAATATAGCACATCCACTCGATAATTAAACCAGGTTAACGGTGCTGAATTGCCGGTTCCAAACGTAAGTTCGTACCCAAAGTCCTTCAGTGCCTTGCGGGATTCTCGGCAAGTATGTAGCGAGGCGGGGATAGGAGATGTGCTGAATATACCACGATGATGGGTGGTGTGATTGGTTTGGAGTGGTGATATATCCTCATAATGCTTATAAAGTGTAACAACACGGGGATGGGCGCTGAAGAACCAAATGAGATGGCGGATCTCTAATGGGAGGTTAGGAAACTGATGAAAAGTGACCAAATTTTGCGACATAATTTGAGTTGATAATATCGGCATGGGCTATGAGAAGGAGAGGATGGTAGAAAGCAACACAGGAGGATCAAACCGTTCGTTGAATTCTGGATTGCTGCTGTACCGTACAGAGTCAATATGTTGGTTAGACAGATCACGTGACCCTATGATTCCTGAGATCAAATTATCAAGGGTAGGGAATATCATCAATACTCATATTTAGTCAATAATCAACACCTCTCTATGAATCTAATTGACATTCTACATGAAACGACGTATTGGTACCACGTACTCAGAGTCAATCTACAGTAAGCTATTAATATATTTCTAGACCTAATGAAGACAAAAGTTTGTCGTAAGAATTATTTACGACTCATGAGTCAATAGGAAAGCGGTCAGTAAACTTGAATGTCTTCAAACCACCCTCAAATGTCTTCACGAATGCTGGTACATCACTCCCCTCAAAAGAAAATACCCCGGACTTGGTATTTGCACTAGCCAGCTTAATGGCTCCAGTCGAACTTCCTAAAGCTCCAACGGGTTTTCCCCATCGATAACCATCAACTAGGATTTGAAGTGGTCGGTTGGCTGGGAAGAAGGTGCTGCTTGCACCATCCGTGAAAAGCTTCTCGCAGTCAGTGGCGACGATGATTCCATCGAAAACTGAAGCATCTGCTGATGAGTATGTGCTACTAATACCAGGTGCAAGTGTTTCGCCGATGATATTAGCGGTGACACCGGATTTCTTCAGCTCGGAGGCGATTGATGCAGCTTGCGACAAACTTGAGTTCGATTTAACGCTAGCTAATATAGCGACGCTGAGAGTGGCGATAGTGGGAAGTTCATTGTTGAAGATAGACACGAAGGCTGTGCTGTTATCATGGTAGAACGTGGTATCCGGAGCTGGAGCTGGGAGCCCAATAACTTCAGCTACTCTTTTGGCGATATCGTTACTTACGCGGTTGAGTTGAATTAATACGTTTGACTTCACGACAGCGGACTGGAGGTGTGATACCTCGAATCGGATGGCATTTATCAGGAACTGTTGCTCAACAGGCTGCAAAGAATTATAGAACAACCGTGGTTGTGTCCATGCGTCGGCGAAAGTAGACGAGACCTTGCGAATTAGATTTCCGCTGCTACTACGAGAGGGTGCAGTGAAAAAGCCATTTCCAACTTTCTGAGTCGCCTGTTTTGGGGAACCGCTATTTAGCGTGTTGGGTGAGTACGCTGCAGTGTTGAGGTGAATGAAATTTTGACCTGCACCGTCTCGGTTGTTGTTGTGAACGGGTACGTGAGGTCGATTAATAGGAAGTTGTTCGAAGTTAGGTCCTCCATGGCGATTCAGTTGGGTATCAAGGTATGAGTAAATTCGACCTTGAAGCAATGGATCATCTGAAAAGTCAATTCCGCGAACAATATGACCAGGTTGGAACTAAGTGAGTTAGTATTGCAGGATAAAATGCAAAACAAGAGTTATCATAAAAGCTTCTGAGTAAACTCACCATGACTTGTTCAGTTTCAGCGAAATAGTTTGTTGGGTTTCGGTCGAGTTTCATAACTCCAAGTAAGGTGACTGGGACGAGTTCCTCGGGAAGCATCTTTGTTGGATCCAACAAGTCAAAACCATAAGCCAGGACATCTTTCTCATCGATGATTTGAACCCCAAGCTCCCACTCCGGGCCGTTACCAGAAGCAATGGCGTCCCATAGATCTCCTCGATGGAAATCAGCGTTCTTCCCTGCCAAAATCTGTGCTTCCTCCCAAACCAAGCTTGCTTTCCCTTGCTTGGTTTTCCAGTGCCATTTCACCAGCTTTGACTCTCCTGAGTCTGTAACTAGTCGAAAGGTATGGATACCGAAACCATCCATGTGGCGATAAGATCTTGGGATACCGTTTCCAGCCATTGCCCAGAAGAGAGTGTGCAGAGTACTAGGTTGCTGACTGAAGAAGTCCCATGCGGAATCATGAGCAGTGGCTCCTTGTGGAATTTCCTTATCTGGGCTTGGCTTGACAGCATGGATCAGATCTGGAAACAGGATGGCGTCTTGGATGAAGAAGACAGGTATGTTATTCCCCACAATATCTAAGATCTGTTAGACGGTATGATAACTCGGTGGAGACTACCTACCAAAGTTTCCTTCGTCTGTGTAGAATCTAGTCGCAAAGCCATGTACATCTCTAGCAGTATCTGCACTTCCTCGGCTTCCTGCAACAGTGGAGAATCTCACAAACACGGGAGTCTTCTTGTCGGCTTGACCAAGAAATGAAGCGGCTGTGATGTTGCTATAATCGCCATAGCTAGTAAATGTTCCATGAGCTCCTAAATATTCAATTAGAATTTTGATCAACACTCAATGACAGGAAACTACTTACCAGCACCACGGGCGTGGACAGCTCTTTCGGGAACCTTAACAATTAGCAAACCGACACTTGCAAGATTGGAGACATATAACTCACTCTCTCGTGATCAAAGTGTTGGATCTTTTGTCGGAAGACGAAATCCTCCAACAATGTAGGACCACGTTCTCCAGCCTTGAGACTCAAATCGTCTTGTATAGGACCTCCAACATCAGAAGTGAGGAACGAGTCGGAATCATCAACGGTAAAGGGACTGAGGAAATCCGAGCCAGCCCTAATTGTGCACGCATTTAGTTACTGTCCTTCTATAACACCGAGCATTGAGAATTGTTCACGTTGTGACCCTATCACACTAATGCCAATATTTTGGTTGAGATTTATGACTGCAAAAGTGCAGTGCTCCAGAAAACACTTTAGGCACTAACTTACTGTTCATTGAGATTCTCATCTGATCTTGACTTGAGGCTCGGACTACCATCCATATACGGGCATGCACAGTATGCAAGGCTGCAAAGAAAGAGAAGAAGCCATGATGAATACATCTTGGTGGTACTGAATTGGCTGAGAAAGCACGAGAATTCTGACCAGAAACTTTGCGTACTGCGAGATAGACTAGAGAGCGGGCATCTTTAAGTATTTCATAGCGTCACAGGAGAAAGTATTTCACTTGACTCCATTACACAAATAAGCCTCGGATGATTGGCCGTGACGGGTAGGTGGGACTTCAGATGGAATTGGCGGAGAGGTGGAGTCTGTAGCCTACCTGACTAAAGGACATGTTCAGTCAATATTGTCGACGATAAAGGAATACTCTCCGTGTTGGTTCAGCGGATTACCCAATCACAAGTGATAACAAGAGAGTATATGTTGATCATCACGTCATGTTCATCTTAGAACAGCATGCCTTCCCTGGAGTTTTCGACCTAAGTGAGAGATCCAAAGCTTCGCGCAAAGCACCGGCACTTATTTGTGGTGCTTGTATAGTCTGGAGGCTAACATTGATACTTGAAACATCCTACCTGCATATAGGTAGGGTCGTAACTGCTATGGACGAGAATTGTGATACTGCGGGTGCCGGCTTTGGTACTACTGCACTGACTACAGTGTCTGGAACCACCAATCATGTCCCATAGCCCCTGCCAAGAACCCTAATAAAAACATCCCAACGTTTCTCTTGGCGAGCCCAATTACCGTCGCCGGCTTCTAATATTTATATCCCCGCGAAAAAGGAAAGTGGCAACCCTAGTTATGGAGGTGATCGGTAGCCGTTGTACAACTAATACCAACATGTGCTGTGTATATTTAAGGAACTGCCAAGTTAGAGCTGCATAGTCATGAAGGGATCATGTTGGTATTGATTTGTGATTTGTCCTGCATAATTCTTCTCCACTGGACTTGACCAGATCAGGTGTCTAATCATCAACTTCTTACTGGCTGTTGATCTGATATACAAAGTTAAATGTATTCCAAATAGCCCCTGAACCCTCGATCTCTTTGTGATTCGATATTGCCACTCACCCAGTCAATACCAAGGTCACTTGGCTACAGTCAGATTTTGGGAAATGGCGTGATATGCGTTATATACAGCTACAGTATCGTGGTTGTTGACTCTCTAGGACTACGGAATCGGATGTTTAACTTAGGGGGTTAATATCAGAAAGTCCAATGCAAACTGTATGCCATGGCACCTTTAAAGACTTTGTCAAGTGAGAACACTGTCCTGTAAAGGCTGATGATTTATGTAAGCATAATGCTATTGGAACCAATATCGAGAAGCACCCTCAGAAGAATTATGTCCGGCGGGGAATACTTACATAGTAAAATTTCTCGTGGTAGCGAGCGAAACTGGTTGTCGAAATAATGTTGCTGACGTAATGCCGATATCTCAAAATTTCAGACAGGGGACATGGTATATGATATAGCGTGTTCACACACGAGAATAGAAAGCCAAGTATGCAACTTGCCACTATCTGGAAGCAATCCAGACAGTAGAGGATGCCAAGAATATTGGATGTCAGCATTAAATCGTCTACGTCTCCGACTTCCACTTAGAAGAGTTGAAGGGCACTACAATGCCATGGACTTAATTGTTCATAAATTCTCCAAAACGCTGCGTGACAAACCTAGGGAAAGCTGCAACTTTCAATTCTGTTTATAATTCGGAGTATCTATGACGGTGTCCCCTAAATTTTGGTCCTTAATATCCTTTGAACGTGGCCCAAGTATCGTCTTCATTTTTAGAAACGCATCATTGTGATCCCGATCGCGCTGAATCTTGGCAATTTCTGGCCATCTAATGCACAGTCGTGCAGCATACCATCGAATCCCACTCCTACATATCCCATGCACCGTTTTATCGGAATCGCAAGGGTGTTTATGATGCAGATGGGCGCTTAACCGCGTGGTCGTGACTTTCAGGAACAGGGGCGGGCATCAATAAACGGCTGCAACCTAACCCCAGTGCGTGCGAGATAGAGATGTACAGCATCAATATACACAAACAGAAAACTATTAGATTATGTAGTACAGGAGATGGGTGTAGTTGGTTGTTTATAAAAAGAAATCATGCCAGTTTGTGAGACCACATAATCACTAACAGTTCAATTATATTTTTAGATCTGTCTCTAAGGTGCATGATACTTCATATTACTATCCCGAGGCTCATTCTTGTTTGTGATGAACCAAAATTTCCTTTGAACTTTTCCCGTCTTGCGGCTCTTCGCATCATAATTGCACTTTTACGAAACTGTGCATAAATTTTCTGCATCTCGCCCTTGCAATACAATAGAGAATCTGATTGGCAACATAATTCTGTTGTTTACTTTTTGTCTAAACATATTTTATCATACCTGAATCTTCCCTGTATTTATGGATTATCTCCAGTGTGTTGATTTCCGTGTTCTTTCATCATAATTGACGCCAATTTTTACCTTGACTTATAATTTCGAAACAAGTGCGACTTCCGTCTCAAATGAGAAACATCTATTATGAGAATATAGAGATGGGATATAGAGATGGGTGGAATAACTACCTATTCGATTGCAAAATCCACCTTTTCTGCATTGTCATCGCTAAGGCACATTAAGGCTTCTCCTCAAAATCTATGGCCTTGATTAACACCCAAAGTCCCGTAGTAGCCTGTTTACCAGGATTGGTTGAACTAGACGCTGGCCACAACAGTTAGTGACACTAGTAGAACGATCCGTGGACCAGTGTGGATCAATTAGCTTTGGAACACCTCTCAATCTAGCACAGCAGTTATAAATGCGAATAGTGTAGCTTCTCCCGACAAAAACAAAGTAAAAAAGAATTAAAGCAATTGCAGAGTTTCAGTAAGTAAGTAAAGGTCTAAACTTTTTCGCCCCCAAATTGTTTTCTCACCTTTTACTGAACATTATAACATGCTTTCATTGGCATGTATTACTACAATCATGTGTTCTCTTTTTCGAGAAAACAGAAACCCAGATCTCAAATCAGTAGAAAAGGGAACTTCCAAACTACCAATTCTAGTTGAATAGAATAACTTCCGCAACAGTCTAGAACGTTTGAACATTTCAATTTCAGAGCTAATTGTGTATGAAAGAGCCGCTCCTCATTATTCGTTGGCCCACAAAGCTTTCCAGTCTATAATTAGTAGCGGTATAGATAGAGGCAATGTTTTGTGGATCGGGGTTGGCTACGATCATGTGACCTCGTCCTGCTTCTCTTTTGAGGGTTCCCCTTCTCACAGACATGACTTTTAAAAAGCCCAGAGAACAATGTGGATTCCTAGTATCCCACCAGTGATTGCTAGAAAAGAAGTTTCTTATTACAACTCAGAATATCTCCTGACTCAGGGAACAACCACAGCGAAATGCACGTGACTTTCCATTCTTGAAAAGCCTTCAACACCACCAGGTTATCATAAGTTGGAAGCATGGATTTCCACACTCTCGGGGCAAGCGTAGCTGCAAATGTTCTGGCAAGAGTAGCATGCTATCCCCTTGATACAATTGCCATCCAGCATGCCTCGTCGACACGGCGCCCGATCTTTTCAGTGCCTCTTCGCACGTACTACCGGGGCGTAGGCGCATCAATCGGCATCACAACCCCAGCTGTCGCGCTCTACTACTGCACATATCGCGCTACTAAGGCGTCTTTGATGCCTTATCTTGGTGACAGCACATACAACTACATTGCCGCTGGTATCAGTGCTGAGCTCGCTTCATCGCTTTTGTGGACACCACTAGAAGTTATCAAAGCCCGTCTTCAGATCAGTCGCACAGGCAGAGATGGGAAGCTGCTCTATCAGCTACGAGATATCGCGGCGAAAGAAGGAATCAAAGGCTTCTACAGAGGCTATGCCATGGGACTAGCGATCTATATCCCATACAATGCCATTTCTTGGACGGTATATGAGAATGTGAAGAAGATTCCTGCAGATTTGAGCTATGCTACTCAAGTTGCTGTCAGTGCTGGATCGGCCACTATTTGCGTCCACGGATTGGTCTATCCTTTTGATCTGGTGAAAACACGATACCAGGTGGCCACGAGTGGAACTATTGCTGAAGTGGCTGGGGTCACGGGACGAGGATCAGATAAGAAAGGCATCAGACAAATCCTTAGGAATGTGATGAAGGAAAGTGGGAAGAAAGGGTTTTATGCTGGCTTTTTCCCCAGGCTCCTATGTTCATTCCCAAGCTCGGTGATCACGATGAGTGTGATTGAGTATCTGAAACCTGACGTTCAATCAAAGGAGTTGTAACGGTTGGATCGAACAATGGGATGATTGATCAATCGTTGGAATTTGGGCTGCTGAAAAACTTATTTCATGAGCAGAACGCATTTGAGCATTCACAATGTTCGAGAAGCGCAAGGGAAAGACAAGTTTTGTACGATATGAAGGACGAGATACCTGGGAAAGATATATGCAGGTTGTATTTCTAGTACGTGTACCACACATGTACACCACTTAACGATAAGACCTAGATGAAGGACTATAGGAAAGACACGGGTATAGAGCAACACGGCGATTCCCCTGAAGAACCACTTTTAGTTTGTATAGACTAGCATAGAATCATTAGATATAGCAATTGAGCCTGTAGTATTGAGCACAGACCTAAATTGGAAACCACTTCCTCGTCACGGTCTACACACTAGTTTGAAAGGGGTGTAGCTCTAGATTTTTCTGAGTAACCACAACCAATATTGACGTAAAATCTAGTTAAGTTCTTATGGAGTAGCAGTTCAGATACTTCGTAGGAACTTCTTGAGTGTATATACTTCGACATTATAGCCCATTCTTGTAGTTTTGTATTTAACTAATTTTATGCTGTGGTAAAGAGAGGCCATAGATATAGCATTTGTGTAGCAGTAAGATCCCAAAAGTCTGGCGAGGGGTAAGCCTTAACCGTCAAAACTTAAGTTAGCAGTCGCCTGGTTTCTATCTCTATATACCGAAAAGGTGTTCAACTAATAGGCATGTCGTTACGCCCATAGCATATTAAGTGCCTATGAGCCTATTGTAATGTCACTGAGTGAATTAATTAGGTGAAGGAGTTGATAATTTGTAGCTTAAAACTCAGATCAATGCTTGCTACTAGTAAAATGCATTTAACGATCTTATAATATTTGAAACTTGTATAAATAATAGCTTGCTTAGGAGAGTAGCGCTCGTGTCTAAGCCTAAAGACGCAGAAAACCCATCCATATATCTATTTATTATTGTCAGGGATATTTCATGCATTGGACCTTTGGGATCTCTACCATCTTGTGTAACTTCTGTAATAGCCAAGCCTCGTATGCAGCCTGAGTATCAAACTCCAAAACGAACCAATAACTTATCTTCCTACCACCAAGCATACTAGTACCGGAATCATCCCCGACCCTCGAATTGTTAGGCACCAACACCCCATCCCAATCATGCAACGATGTACAAGGAACCGGATCACGCCCGTTGACCATGCAAAGCGCAGGCCACGGCCAACTCCTCCTCGACCAACCAATGTTGGACCGGAGAAGCCTCCGTTAGCTACTATGCCGTATGTTCAACATGTTGGCATGGGAATATGTAGTGGGAATTTTAGATTCCTCTCTCGTAAAACTGGTGTTACGCGAGGCTTTTTCATGTGCCGTGTCATCTTTTAGCCTTCAGCCGCCATGTCTACTTTAGCCCGATACATTGGTTCCAGCTTTGCTAACACTTTACTGGCTAAGGACATTTCACAAGATGTTTTTCTTTACCGGAGACGAGATGACTGAGTTGATGAATGAGCAGAGAAATGTGTCACAGGGTTGGCGTGGCGGCCTTAGGATTCGTTCGATTCTCAGAATGACAGCTGTACACGACATGCAGGCTAGATGTGGCTGCATCGACTGCTAGTTGTGGAACAGTCAGGATCAATCCGGTTTCCGATGCTTTTAACGGGGATGTCTCCGGTCATTTCTGCATGTTTTAAGTCGCTTAATAAATGATGAGAGGGGTCTGTGTGTATGGAATGAGGATTTTAAACTCCTTATTCCCATCTCATGTGTTCTCAAACAGACTTGGCTAGGTAATTACGAGATTTTGAAAGCAAAGATGTCGCGTCTAAGTCCTCTTGCAATGAGCGAGACCAAAGCCAACTTCATCAAACACCTCGATCTACCACCACAAGTTTATACGAAAATGGGGGTGAGTATCGTCGAAAAGAACCAGGCGCATAGTTTTTACTCGAAGCAAAGGGGCAAATTTCAGCTCACTAACATGGGGTATACTTAGAAAGAAGTAGATAGAATCTACCACTGGCTCACTTCCGATCCGTATCACTTGAAGGATAACAGTAGCCGGGAGCCACCATACGACTGGAGTGACATTTCTGAACGATCCAAAGACGAAGCGATTGGATATATTGTCGGACAGGCTAGCTATGAAACGAGCGGTTATTGGGCCTTAGCTGAGCCGACTGCAGGCTGTGAAAATTGGATTGCGAAGTGGTTCTTATATCACAAATTCAGGTATCGGGATGGAAGATCAAGACAGACAGCGAAGACAGAGAAAAAGAGCAGGTCACATCATAAAAAACCAAAAGACACAGATGCTGGTGGGTCATGGCATGCAGTACAGCACCACGATCCGTATGGTAGCAGTGGATCACAGACACACGGGTCAAGAACTCCTTATTACGACCCGGTTCGAGATGTCCGGGAGGATTGACATTGATTGGTGGATGATAAATGTACAAAATAGAAAGTTTCGCAATCGTTTCTGTTGGAAGGTAGGTTCGAGTTGAATCGAGAAACAACCAAGTTAAAGCTGTAAATAAAACTGGCGATGTATGGGAAATATGACCATGGTTTCGATGATATAACACTGAAAAACTTCATTGTGTGTAATTTCATAGTGCATAATCCTCAATATATGTATATGTTATATTTGAAAGACTACTTGAGTGAACGAAATTATACATTCGGATTTCCAAACCTGTATCTCAAATTTAACAATTTAGATTTTCTCATTAGCATTGCGCCTTACTCAATTTAAACAACTGAAGTGGTGATAATTATGGTGTGCATAGGACGTGATTAAGCATATTACATGTCCAATCGAGATATCTCATCCCTAGACACTTATCGAGAACCCGGCCTTTCAACAATGGCTAAGGTTCCCTTCATACCATTTGACATGCCACAATGTCTCCTCTGAGCACCTGCATTGATCTGCACCATCGGGCAAGCAACCTGTGATACCCTAAATTCATCGCTCGGACAAGGTTACTCACATACATGCCGAGCTGGAATCATCCGATCTGCCGGCAGCCCCGGCTTGTCCAACACCAGCCCTACTCCCTTACACAATAACAAGGTCCCGAAAACGCCAGAAACGGGTCCCTGCATTCAGGTACCATCGGTTAGTCCGTGTCAAATCTTGGCAAACCCCCTTTTCTATTGAAAAGGGACCAGATGCTTTGGTAGTGGTGGTTAGACTTGAGATCATTCACTTGTGGAACATCGGCATATATGTAAGCAAGCTAGTAGTATTGTGATCTATACACGCTCTTCACATCGCAATGTGAAATCTCATAAATGCTTGAGAATAGAGAAGACAAGGTCGCATCATATATCGAACCAGTGCAAGTATTATGATACATCTTACTTATTTAGCCCCGCATTACTTATACACTTTCCCAGTGATGTTACATCGCAAGCTGCTTTCAAGCCCCAATAACCAGACTCCTAGACCAAGTTGATTATACGCCATTTACTAGACCACAGTTGAGCTCCTATTTCGTTTCCCAAGCCTAATTATCTCTAACAGTGCTACTTTTATCATCTCCACCATCCTCTGTCGTGGTCCTTCTCATCAAATTTGGAAACAGCATCGCAGCCTCCCGATCATCGATATCTGGGACATCACTTAGATCGCTCTCATCATCCGCATCATCATCTACACTCTGTCGTCTACTGCCACCACTCCCTCTTTCTCTCCCCTGCCTATTTCCTTCTTTGCCTGAAGCTTCTTTCCCTTTCTGTTGTGAAACTGGCGGAGCGTTGGAGCCTAGAATCAAGTTTGGTGGTGTAGCAACTCCGCTTCCTTCAGCAGATGGCTGAAATGGTGCAATGTTCCGTGAAGGCTCAGGTGTACGAGTCACAGCTGCTTCAGCACGGCGGAGAACCTCACGGCGGGATATCCCGAGTTTACGTGGACGTGCAACTTCAGCTGGCGCTGGTGTGAGGGAAACGGTGGGTTGTTGGCCATTCGAATCCATTACGTTATTGATGCTCATGGGTCCTGGGAGTACGGGTCTCGGTTCTATAGGTCTAGAATCTGAAGAGGCATCTATTTGTGCTTGTTGAAGTGAGCCAGGTGCTGCCGCCGGAGGAAGTTCTTTCACGATAGCAATGTAGAGAACTCCCCAGGCGTCGTTAATAAGATCGTCAACAGGGAGCGTCTTGATCAGATTGGCATTGGTTTTCTTTAGCTCAATCGCCTCACGGAGGGCCTCTAGTGCTGGGTTTACTTGCGTTGGATCGTTCACCCAGGTTTCGATTTTCTGAGAAACTTCTGCAAATTCTTCCTGCGAGACGCTCTTGAATACCTCATCCATGTTTGGTGGGATTTGACCGATTCGGCGAATGAGCTTAAGGTAAGTCGTGCAGCAGTCAGTCCACACTTTGGTGAAGTTTTGAAAATCATTCGACTTTTTGCGCACACGCTTGCAAAGTGCCTCCATATTTACCTTATCGTTCATAATGAACAGAATTTTCATCATCAGAGCTACATATCGTTCCATGTAGACACAATGTCGGCCTGGCCGCTCTGCATCTGGTTTCCAGACCTGGATGTGCATAGTTTTGGTGAAGATGGATTCGCGGAACTCCTTACAAGCAGTGCTTGCTTGTTCAAAGCTGGGATCACCTTCGTCAAACACAATGGTAGCTACTCGAAAGACCATTCGATGTTGCCAATGCTGCTTATCTTGGGTCCGCAAGTGTTTGAGGCTTTCAAGAGCGAATGAATCCCAATCTTCAAATGAAGCTATTTCGACAAATTCGCCTTTACGGATAGCAAATGGTTGCTTCTGCAAAAGGTCGGCACCAAATTGTGGCTCTATCGCTCGCATCATAATCATTTTATGAACAGTAGCCAAAAGTTTATAATGGGGCTCTAGTATGGGCTCCTGTCGCGAGTCTCGTGGTTTGGGCACGGTCCTAATTGCGCTCTTAAATGCATTCAAAACCATTTTAACGGTGGGTTTGGTGGCCTGCTGCTTGTAATTATCTGCGGGCCTATAATACATCTTCCATAAAGCTTTGCCAAGCATGTAATGATTCCTAGGAAGTTAGTAATGGACAGTAAGGTTAGTGAAGGTGACTTGCATCCAATTATCAGGGCGTAGGGCTATAGCTTGGCGGAACAAAGCAGCTGAGTACTTCCATGCGTTCCACCGGGTCATTTCTTCATGTAAAGGCTTCTTGTACATGCCACCGGCTCCACTCATATGTCGATCAAACTCGTCCATGTAAAATGCTTCCATGTTGAATGGTTCACGTGATGAAGCATATATACGCATTCCGAAATCGTGATATAACTCTGCCAGCTTCGCAAGACTCTCTGGAGTATCATCTGCTGTACGGATTGCAGTAGATAATGCCATCACGTAGCAATGAATGGCCCCACGCTGTACTCTTACTAAATCGGACCTGTGATTATTGATTTTGTCCGCTGTCCACATCACCTCATCCTCAAGTTCGTAGTCAAAGCATTGGGCAAGACGATACCAGGTTTCCCAATGGTCGGCGTTATATTGAAGCTGCAATCGCAAGAAAGTTGCGGCCACCCGCATGTCGTCTGTCTGGCCACCTGGACCAAGTCTTTTTTGCGACCGGAATTTAGTTATTGCTATCATACCTTGAAGGAAGTACCATCCTTTATCTGCAAGTCCGCTGTCGGAGGTAACAACGGGAAGGGAATCTACGTAAACCTCACCCCTAAACGCCTTGTACATTTGAAGAGGGTGCAATGAAGTCTTGAGGAATTCCGTAACATTTCGAAGATTGTGTTGCATTTGCGGTGTGGACTTGGCTGCACCTACTGCTGTTTGCATTCTTTCTATGGTTGCCCGCAGTTCATGCTTTAGCAGATCCTTTAGTGGCATGCGATTCGCGAGTACAATAATTTGCTCTGCAATATTGAGAACAGTACGTCGATCAAGAGTTTCGGCTGGGCAACCGTGTTCTTCTAGCAGATAGGTTCCGACGCCCAGGCGTAGACCATATAAGTCGTAGAGTACTTGCCCGAGATAATCTTCCCACTTGTCAACCTGCTTGAGGCGAATCATTTCGACTTTCATCATCTTCAAGAAAATCTTGTTCGACGATTTACAGCATTTTCTCAAACCAAGACAGTAATGTACAACAGCGAGGAAGTCTGCTAGATCCTTCTCAGGAGTCGCGAAAAGCTCCCGATTCTGGGCGACTGCTTCTTTTACCATAGTATACTGCAAAGCCCAGGCGCGGACTTGCATCTCCCGCAGCTTACCAATAAATCCATTAAATGATCCATGTGGGCCATATTCAGGATTTTGTGGTAGCTGAGCTTTCCCGACTCTAATTTCATCGTCAAAGAGAGCCGTAGAGTGTAGAACTCGACTGAGTTGAGCAATGGCTGAACATGTAGATTTAAGATGTCGCTCATCGATAACTTCAAAACAAGATGCAGAATCATTGAGGGCAATCGTCAAAGCTTTCACTAACAGGTCATCCAGGGCTTTTAGCCATAGAAGAAGCTGATGCCTACGAGGTTCATCAACAGTATCGATATACTTGTCAGATCGCATATCAGCAAGGATGACCTCGATGCTCTTCAGATAGCAGGAAAAAACTTTGGTATTGTATCCGATGGTGGCATATGCTTCGCGTAGTCTTTGCCATAGAAACAAGCGAAGCGAAGTGCTTCCAGTGCTAAGAAATTTCCACATTTCTCTTAATGCAGTAGGGGTGTTGTCAGATGGACCTGATTCGGATTCTACTCCTTCCTGCTCTGTTGCAGGCGGGCATGCTGTTTCGGGATCCAGGACTGGTTCGAGAGTTTCAATGATATCTGTGGGATTAGAAACCTCAGTCTGAAAGAGGTTGTAGAAGAAATCAATAGTAGTGAGCTGGGAGACCTCCCGCTCAGCTGCAGACGCCGAAATTTCGGCCATCACTGCATTATTTTGTAATTCAATTGTAGGGGATCCAGCCTCGACGAGTAGCTTTTGAAGTTCTGACCAGCAGAGGACTTTGTGCTCCCGTGAGACACTATCAGCCATTGTGGCATAAAATACAGATGCCCATAAGTATCGTAGAGAAATATTGTTTGATGGTTCAGCGGCCTGAGACCGTATTAAAGTGGCAGCCAAATCTGCCCACCGATCCAGTCGATCTTTACTAATGACCCTCATTTCATGACTGACGATACTGTTTGGGTTCGTGATTCTCATATAAAGATCTAAATGGAGTTCGAACAGAGTTTGAACCATTTCTTCGTATTCGACAAGATTTTGTGGAACATCACCTCTGGCTTGAATTCTTGCAACGTCAATTTGAATGCGGTCAAAAATGTCCCCATCCACATAGCTAATGATGCGCATAAAGCACGATTTGAGATCATCAGACCAGAGGTTCTCTCGATACGTACGGATTATAACGCACAACCACTCAAATATGACGTCTTGCAACGGCAGCCATTCACTTTCGACTCTCTCCGCAAATGCTTCAAGATCATCGCAAGGACCTAGCAATGGTTTTGAATTCATCTTGAGCGGTCCTACTTTTGCGTTCTCGAGAAAGGCTTCAAGTCCAGCGTTTGCACCACCTGCTGAAGAACCAAGAATATCAGCGGCACTTGCATTAACAAATGTTGATGACTTTAAGTTATCCCAAGAACGCAGAATATCACGAAGGTCTCTTAGAGCGCCGTTATCCACAAGGTCTTTACGATCCTCACCATTTTCAGCCTCTAAAGCCATTTGAAGGTTTTGAAATGTACCCAAATCATTTACCCCAATTCGAGTAAGAAGACCTCCAACAAATTCAAACACATCCTGATCGGCTCGGACAAAATTTTGCAGCTGTTCTGTGTATTGGGCCATTGGATCTACTTCTGAGGCAGTGTTATCTCGATTACGAATGCGTTTGCTCCTTTTTTGGATAGTGGCGTCGTCCTCAGGAGTATCCCGTATTCCTGCTGCTGATTGTGACCGCTTTCTGGACAGTATTGGCAGTCCTTGCTCCGGCGGCGATTCGCCTTCGTCATTTAGGGGAACGGATGTAGTAGTCGTAGTTACAGTGGCGGTAGCGGGTTCAAGTGGATGAGTCTCAACCGTGGGATTGGTTGGATCTATTAGCGGTACAGCCATTTCAATGGTAGGAGACTCGGTCACTTCAATTCCTTGCATTACGTGGTCCTCTGAAGCCGGCGGACTCTGAGTATCAAGTGACTGACCTTCTGGTCCGCCGTCTGGGAAACGAAGAACAATTCCGGCACCAGCAAGCGCTTGTTGAGAAAAAGTAGCTGCGCATAGCTGATCTCCTAAACTAGTCCAGCTCCATTCTGGAACGACCAGAGTAGTTCTGGCTTGTGTCAGTTGAAGTGCGTCTGATATTGATGTTTGCAGACTCATGGTGTTGTTAGGCAAGAATTTGTATGGATCGATATGCTTTAGCAAAAATGGTGCCATCCTCTTTTTCATGAACGGTGCCATGATCGGGTGACTAACTGCAACCTCGTCTCCCAGTACTTTCAAGACCTCCTTGAGTTGTTCTCCAGCAAAACCCTCTTCCAGAGCAGGTGGCTCCACTTCCGCTACAGTTGGATCGTCGTCGACTTCCACTGCAGCCTCCAAACAGTATCTCTCAATCCTGCGACTTCCAAGCATAGCTCCTATACGAGCCGCACGCCTCCATAATTCTGTGTCGGACTCATCACGGGCTAAGGCAAGAGCAAAGTTCTCAATTGCAGCCTTGGACTGCTTTTCTAGCCATCGTTCACCAAGAACCTCTTCTGCATCATCATTGCCTTGCTTTAGCCGGGATTTGACACAATCCAAGATAAACTGTCCGTGATTTTTGAATGAAAGATAGAGTATCTGAGGTAATGTGCCCGGTGAAGTTTCCGCACCTGCTACCGCTAATTCAAGGTCTAAAGCAAACGAAGGATCGGCAAATTCGACTTCGGGGTGTTGTTCTAGTCGCGCAAATTCGGTGATACTTTCTGGGTAATTGAAGATCTCCGACTTGAACAGAATACCATACGCATCTGCAGCTTGTGGATAAGCTACAGGCCCTTGTGCATGCAAGCGGAGCGCATTTTGATATGCCTTGAGAGCTTCTTCAATCTGCAAGTCGAGTCAGTATTGAAAACGTGTAAGTAGAGGTGCTAAAAGGTCGTAATACTTGTAATTCCTTGGTATTGTCGACCTCATCGTCACTCTGATCGTCTGGCTCAATATTAAGAGCAGTAAAGTTTGCCATGTTGCTTCATTGATCGTCAACCTCCTCCCTCCAGAACACTTCCTAACCTGTCTCACGATATGGTTGTTGGACTCAGGATGAGTATTGGTGCTATAGTGGATTTGGACACGAGGCTGAACCACGAAACAATAATTAGACGCGCATGTCAGAGCGTGGATAAGGGCTTGGCAAATTAGCTCTCCAACATACAACTTTTACACTTTTAAAATATTGAAAGTTAACTTCAGCCTTCTGGCATTAAAAAACTTCATATATAATCTAGAGCGATAATACAGTTCATATAGCTAAGGCGCTTTTTCATATCCAAGGTACAAAGAGTATCAAAGTCACGTGTCTTTAAACAAGGCTGAAAGTACCACCTTAACCTGGCCTAGTAATTTATGTGGACAAGGTGAGGTGTTCCTATTCCCAAGACAACAACTTCACCAAAATTCACCCCAGTGCCTCAAATCCTATATATATTTCCGAGGTCAATTGTGCATGATAACCCGTCTTTGGTTTCTCAGTTGCCCCTCGGGTTAAATTCCAAATTGTACTCTGTCTACACTGTACAACACAAGTCGAGAACATACAAGATGGTTGCGCCAGCTGTTCCTGAGTACGCAAGCAGCATTCTCCTAGATCCCAGCTCACTAGAACTAACAATATACTTCCAGGTTGACCGAAGAGGTTCTTTACGAATCAATAGATGCACGAACAGAGGTATTGGCAGCTTTAAGAGAGTTGGGTCCGCCGGACCTGGTGCAATTGATCAAACAAGCTCCCAGAAGTCCTGGCAAGCAAGTATGCTATCAGCAGATTCCCCTATCTAGTTTATAGATGCTAATTGGGTCTCGGTAGACGGGAGTCTATCACCACGTTACTGGCGTAGACGCATCCTCTTCTGCTAGTCTGGCAGCCTATATCAATACCCTCACATATAAAGAGACCAACCAATCTACCACGAAGATCGTTGAAGGGATATATTGGTATGACACACTTCCTTCATACATAGATAAATTGCTTATACCAATAGTTGTTACAATGCTTTCTCACGGCTGGATATGCGCGTACACGTAACCATCCCTGGTTCGGTAGATAGCTACTGTATAGATGAAAGAGGAGAGAAACGCGTAGCTTCAGATGAATTATGGCTCGAGACCTACCTCTGTAGTGTACTTCGAGCTTACTCATATGCGGATGATGGAAGTGGTGATACTATACGGAAGATTATGGGCGTGAGGAGGTTTAATCCGGTCACCAATACAGAGACAGAGCACAGATTTCTGCAAGCTGCAGAGCAGCTCTTCTTCAGAGGTAAGTTGAAATTTGTGCTGAATGAGCTTGTGCTGACCATTGCTAGGATGGCAGCTTGGCTCGGATTCTGTGGTCCAGGTTCCAAACAACGTATCGAATCACCTCACTTCTGGACTACTCAAATATTTTCATACCACTGGTCGTTTCGCGTCGGGAATCAATTTATTCGAGAAGCTCCGCACAAGAAACGTCGAGGTATCGTCTCTTTTGGCAAAGGTTCTATTCATGGGAAATGAAGAGGTACAAGCAATCCGCGTGCTACATGAATCCGTCAAATTGTCACCGATGGATTATGTTATGTTGGATACACAATCAGAGTTCTTGAAGAAGAAGGCACTGAATCCCAATAATGTAGAATTGAAAGATGACCGGCTACAGCTGGCACTTGGGTGTGCGGACAGAAGCACAATCGCAGCACCTAGCGAGTTCGGTACTTGGGCAAGGCTTGCAGATGTTTATGTAACCATGGAGGATTGGGAGAACGCGCTAACAACTTTAAACTCATGTCCAATGTTCACATATCAGGACAAGGATGCACCAATCATGCCGGAGCCTAGAGAGATTCATCTTCCAACCTTGCCAGAGACTCGGTTAGATGAGATTGACAGCGAGCCAGAATCTAAGTTTGGAGAGCAGGTTCACCCTAGCCTATTGAGTTTGCGTGCCGCTCAATACAAAGGCACCTTCAAGCATGCCTACAGCATATTGACTGAAATGACTGCTAAGATCGGATGGGATCAGCTGCTAAAGATTAGAAGTAATGTATTCGTGATGGAAGAAGAGTATCGTAGCGAGAAACAACCACCCGCAAACAATGCCGCAGATGCAAAGCGTAATGCTAGTACCGATGGACTGCGTGGTAGCCCTGTGCAGCCACCTGTGAACGGAGATGATCATACGGACGATGGGCAGAGTACAGATGGCGAATCTACAGCACCAACGTTGGTAGCAGAGAATGGCGTCACTTCTTCGACCGCTGATGATTCCATCGAGAAGCCCTCTCATACAGTTACACCCCAGGAAGTTAAAAGCGGCAACGAAGATGTATGTATCTCCCATTCCATGCTCGAAGCATTCTAACGTCTCACAGAGCAAAACAACCGATGAGCAGCTTTCCCGTTTTAATAACAAACGACTTTGTGAACGCTGGCTTGATAGCCTCTTCATGGTCTTGTACGAAGACCTTCGCATCTATACCATATGGCGTACCGAAATGGCCCAATATCGCGCGCAATCCATGCAGTACAAAAAGTCCGCTGAGGAATGGGAAATTCTTGGCTCCCTCGCCTCCCGTTTACACCACCAAACAGAAGCCGTAGAAGCCTACCGCCAATGTCTTGCCATCCGCTTCTCTCCTAAAGCCTTGACTGGTATTCTTGGCGAATTCGAGAAGGAGAAGAACACCAGAGAGACAATCGCGAGTGTGATCAGATTAGTTACGTGGCAATATAGATGGTATTCAGAGTTCAGCCCAGAGCTTCTTTTCACGATTCGGACGTTAATAGAGGATGAGGGTGCGGTTAAAATTAGGAGTATCATTCAAGCAACCAGCCTACCGCAAAATGTCCTGGATTTGACTCACCACTATGCGGCGCTTTGTGCCGCGTTCAGAAGCTCAGGAACCGAGGGATAGTTTAATACCCTTTTTTGTTTTGAGATGGAGGCGACCGAGAGCCGGAGAGAAAATTGCCAGGTTGTGACTGGGGTACTGGTGTCAGGAGGGCCATAACATCAGATTTGGCAGTGAGTTCTTGCTATTTGGTCAGCTAGATATCCAATACGTTTAGCGAAATAGCATAGTTGTGCGCAATAAATGAAACTTGATGCAAAGCAGTCCACTCGTTTTGTAATTCCTACATGTGTTATGCTATGTCGTGTACATTTCGCAATGATACTCCTTACCCCTACGTGAAGTCTGTCCCTGCTCGATTTCTTATTGACGCACCATCTTCAAGATTAGCAATACAACTAATGAGAACAGTCTATTCATTGTCTTCATCTTCAGTCCAGTGATCAGACCTCGAAATGTAGTATCTAGTTTAGACTGTATTCAAGCAGCATCACTTTCTCGCAAGTTTGGAGGTTTGAAACGAGAAGCAGAAGCATGGCCATGATGTTACTGCAGGCCCCCTCACGCCCCAATAGACCATCATGAGTGTTTCGCTACATCAACATCGACACACAGGCTGAAAATGATAAATAAACGTAAAGATCACTTATAAACTTTTGTCGTTCTCGCAAAGAAGAGCTTTACCTAAAGTTCAAGGCTGCTTGATTCACCGATGCTTAAAGGGTTGGAACATCCGCGGATGGTTTAGTGCTTCGCCTTTTGATAGAATATATGATAGGCCTATTCCGAGCGCTAGGAAGAGCGGGATATAGAAATTCTCTAAATGGCAAAAAATAGGAATGCTCTATAATGAGTGTCGTGTATAAATTGGTGCGCGCGCAATTTGTTTTCAATTCTGTCTGCTTCAAAAATTTGATATCAAAAATCATGTTTTACATAGAACCTTACATACTACAAGCGACGTTTTGTTCCTACAATCAAGGTCGACCGTGTGTTCTGTTTTAGTACTAGACACAGAGAAGCCGCTTCAACATGTAGACCTGTTTATTCTTCAATCTAAGCATTCCTCATTCTTGGATGTTCGCACAAATAATTGCATTATTCCTGCCTATTTGATAAATTCGGGAATGGGTTTCTGATAGGTTCAGATAGTCTGTATATTTGTACTCGGACAACTAATTAAGTGATTACATGTAGATCTAGCAATGTGAACAGGAAGATGACCTTACAAATTTGCTTCTGGCTTCTCTACCGTAGTTCAAGCAAGATTACAGGAAACACCAATATGGTTTCTATACTATCTTGCTCTATGCCCTTAATTCTCCATCTCACCTCCAAAGTCGGAGGGCCGCTACCATGTCGGTATTTCAAATCCCAATGAAACTTTCCCGTCCTCATAAAGGACCCTGTACTCACTTACGAAATGGTTCAAGGCTTTAGGGTGATGTGGACCTAAAATCGCCATCCTCATCAAAGGTCCAAGGTCACCAAACCAGCCAAGATCAAACTGAATGAACCCAGGAGCCTGAACGGTTGGTCTTGTTGGCTGACTCCTTGGCTCACTTGCCACCCACCACTCAAGATCGTGGCAAGGTTCCTGAGATGGAAACGGATATGCGCCTCTCGAGATTTCAACATCGAACTCTCTTCCAAACAGATCATATCAGCTAACATCTCCCTCCAGAGGATACAAAATTGCACATATATGAACCATGTGCATTTAACGTTTAATATAGTATCATGCCGGCAAGCGACCAAGTTCGTTTAGGATCAATGTTCAATAGGTGGCATACTTTCTAATGCCTTTTATCTCCAGACTAGTATGGAGACCAAGTAGAGACTCGGCAGATTTACTTTTGCTTATGGGAGATCCATCTAACTACAAGAGTAAGAGAAAGTACCAGGCGGCTCTGTGCAAGCAGTTTTAAGTTAGTAGTGCCAAGACGGACGATGGCAGATAGATGGTTGATGTCCTGCAAGGTACATACAGTGCGTCTACTGCGACCGTTAAACAAGTCCCAGTTAATACGCGCCTGTGCCTATTTCATCTGGACTATGTCCTCTGTTTGTAGGCGCGCGCAAGAAAAGCAATCGTTGCCCTCTAGCGTCGGCGCTTATGGCGCATTGTGACAATCTGGGCTCATTGAGGACCAACTAACCCGCAGAAAATATTAACCTGGGTAAAGCTGTATCTCATTCAACCTTGTTACAATTTAAAGTAAATTTTAAAGTAACTACTAAAACTTCAATAGATTTTACATTACCATCTGTGAATGCTCATTCTTTTGTTCATCATAGCTCTAGGAATATGGCCTTGACTGCCTTCACTTTATAATGTCCAAATTATTCTGCCACTGCGCAATAGACCGTATATGTAAACTGCATAAAAGGGGATACGACTAGAGGTCGGTAATCAAGGCCTGCATACTTCTGTCATGGTAAAACATTCGCGTCTATGGGCTTTCATGAATCGTAAGGTAACGTAAATTGCAACTGGGAGCATTTCCCCACATTGCAAATTCCAACAGGCTACGTTTCCACGAGACCTGAAACCATCCGGTATATTCTTTTCCAAAAATAGAATCGTAACCAGTAAATGGGCCTAGTGGCATTTCATAATGGGTAGCGCTTGAACAGAGACCGGTTTGAAGCCTAGGTAGTGCGCATTCGAGCTTCAAGCTGGCGACAAATTGTTTAACACGCTTCTTAACATAATCTTGTTGGAGTTTCATCAATTATATCCAGAAACTATATGAACCTCTGTGTTCTCTATCTTCCCATGTTATAAACTATCCATCTTCTCTAAGTTACTGCAATTCCTCTCCTTTCTTTCTTTTTTCTTTTGGCCTGAAACGCAAAATAAATTTCACCTTACAGATATATCTTATATTTCTGTTTTCCTCACTCAATAATATTCCTGAAACTTATTGCTGAGCGATAAGTTATGTATCACTATAGCGGCCGAAGCTCCTCCTGCTATCCTGCCACCAAATGTCTCTCGGTGAGCCGGCATCCTGAGCTAGCACAGCGGAGTCGATCCGTGGCCATCATACAGCCATGCGCAGATTTCAGTGACGAACCCTACCGAGAAAAGAGCTTGATGCTCTACCCGTCTACCGGCTACTCCTTGGAGCCAAGAAGGAGGAATAAGGGGAATAGCCAACATATAATAGTAGGCGGAGGGGAATATCGATCATGGGAACCAAAAGTCACAAGTGGATACGATATTTACAGGACGGAACGGAAAGTTTACAAAAATTATGATGTCGAGTATGCAAGCCCGAGACGGAGATTCGGAGATTCTGAAGCGCGGCCAAGCATGACCAGAATATACAATAACTCACCATTACCAATGAGCTATGGCCGAGATGGGTCAAAATCTCACGATCCTGTTATTCATGTTCGGCTTCATGGTTCATCCAGGCATTCAGAAGACGCGGCGTATCGGTAAAGATACCACCTTTTGAAATTGGTGATTTTAGCTAATGTGAGTATATAGTTCCGCAACTAGAAAGGTGGACCACTTCGAAAAGTACCCTCGTTTCAGTGCACCTTCAATGACCGCCGGCAGTTATTCTTGGGCAGTTGATCATCCGCGCAATGAGCGTGTCATTTCTATCAGTACGGGCAATAGACATGCTAGGTTCTCTAAGAATTTCGGATAAGAGTATGCAACTATGAGCAGTAGCACTAGCAAGATAATTTGCCATTAACTCATAGTTCAAAAAGCCAGCTCTCAAGTGCCAACGCTCCAAATATGAAAGCTTGATTACCTTACCACCAGAATCTTTATAATCTCCAACGTCACATCTCCTCGGTTTGGACTTAAATCTACTTAAGTCTCAATGTCTTGCTCAAGCTTTAGTACACCACTTGAGTAATGTTTCCTTTCCAATTCAGCAAGGCTATGTAAGGTTATAGCAGCAACAAATATAGTCCAGTTGACTATCCTACATGCTCAAATCTCTTTGATTAATGCTCAGTTAATTATGTGTACTCCAGCTAGATGGTTCAATATCGTACCAATGCAACTGTTTGTTCTGCATTTTTAAATACGGCAACTGATTTCTTCTAAGGTGACCCCAATATTCTATGGTAATATATCATTCAGTGTCCGCTAGGATACCAGCTTTGATTCAGATTTAAAGCAAGAACTTTTGTGTGATCATAAGTATGAATGGCTTACTTAGAGCAAAGGCCGCAGCTGGGGGCTTGGGATCTGATGAAATGAATGTGCAACAATTGAACAATTGTGTGTATCTAGATTACTGTACCAGTAGACTAGCATTCTTTGATATGAATAGAGACTCCCTCTGCAAACCTCTCTTCATATCTCTTTTTAAGCGTAATAATTGCTGCGCAGCAGATTTTACGCCTGCCCTACCAAAACATTCTTTACTTTGCACCTCCATCAAGTGAAGCTTCATATCCATCATGTTCGTAAACTCTTTACCACAACCCAAGAATTCATCTATACCAAGTACACATATTGTGCCACACACGTACAAATCCCTACCATTAGAAGTTGTACAAGGCTCCATGTTCCAGACCAACTCCCTACCAGTGGCACAGATCAAACCGTGTACGCAACTCAAGCCAGACTTGGAGAACAAGTGATCTGCTAGTGCTTCGTCATCATCAAATTTTTCCTCGCAACCGGATGTGTTTCCTAAACGTCCCCATGGCCACCGACATGTGTGTGCCTTCTCTGAATTTTGCTGTTTGGAGTATGGCGCTTTAAGATTATCGTCACGGAGATCCAATAAGAAAGCATCATCTGTTTCTCGAGTGCGAGATCTAAGAGAGTTTCTTTCGGGAAATGCAGTCATTGTCATCGGGAATGTACTGTGGCCGTAGCGTGGCGAACTTTCGAGATCAATGGCATCGAGAACACCAGTGTCCACCATACGTCGTAGCGGCAAGAAGTTTCTTACTAACTTCCGTACCCACGTTTTGGTATCTTGACCAAAACACTGCACCGGTGTTCTTCTGCTGTGGTGCTCTTGAAATTCATTGAGGTGCAAAAACTTCGCTCCACAGCCGATGAACGTATCAATTTTCGAAAATGGTCCTTCCGGGTTACATCCATATAGTTTATCTGATGCGAAGGAGTTACCGTTAGTCCACTCCAAGACTATATCATAAATCAAATCGTCCAAACACGTTTGGCCGGACAAAGAAACCAAATGAGCTACCAAAGCATCCTCACGAGCAAATCCATGCCCACAACCAAAACCCTTTATTTCCCGCCCGCAGACATAGATCTTTTCACCAGTGTGAAGCTTCTCATGGCGAATCATTTCTTTCCTCCGAGGGAAGCCTTTGTTACACTTTCCGCATTTGAATGGCCGCTCGTTGGTATGCGTGCGATAATGGTCTCGGAGAGTGGTACCGCGTGTGAATGACTTCGGACACTTATCACAGTGAAACTTGGCTTCTTCTTTAGTAATCAATTGTCGCTTGTCGACATGATGATTCTGTGGACTTAGCACATTCTGCATTTCTAGACCTGTATGAGTGACCTGTTTCCAGCTTGGGCGAATTTTTCTTTGGTCGAAATCATGATCATTCAGAGATACGAAGCTTGCAGAAGAATTTTTTGGTTCACAGATCGAAGGCTGAGAAATAAGAGAGGCTGCATTTGGTAAGGGGCGGCTAGGGAAAGTGTCATGGTTCATTGAGTTTTCTGTGGGCATGATATACCAATCGTTCAGGGAATTCATAGAACTCCATGGGTAATGGAATAACGAATCTCGGATAATGTGTAACTCCAACTTATAATGGACGGTTCCAGATTCATGGGCTTCCCATGTGTCAACATTTGAGGTTCGGTAGATACACTGCGGGTGTCTGCATTGATGCTCTCCGAGAATTGAAAAGTTGTTCTTCTCTGGCTCGTTCCCGTTAAATTTACCCTCTTGTATTAACTGACTTCCGAATGTAGCAATTAAGTCATTTTGTAAACGAAGTTTCTCCTCCAAATCTTTGACCCGCCCAAGAGCAATCGTCAGCGACCGATGCACATGGGACTTTTCATTACTGAAACCGCCTTGGAAACTTGGAATCCAGCCAAAGCATTCATTTTGACTTTGATCTCGAGGTGAGGCCGACATACCACACCAGAACTTAGAGAACCAGAATTGTGGACAGGGTTTCAGGGTATCTAAGTGCTAGTTGAAGGATGAATTACAAAAGATTATTTCGTTGAAAATTTCAGTGAATGAGTGTTGATGTGTGTAGCTCAGAATGTTTTCTTAAGAAGCAACCGGGCCGTTGGCAGATAGGAAGACGGTATCAAGGGCGATGCAATTCATCATGGTCATACCCAGGTCATCTGCAGCTCGCTTCACCGCCAGCCATTGATGAGGTTGAAGGCGACGCAGCAAGTACATATAAGGCGACGCACGGCACGAAAGCCGCTGGCTGAGGCTGAGCAAGAGTATTAAATCATTTGATTAAAGGCGACGTCAGAATACAGCATCGCCTTGAACATGCCCCGCCCGTTATTCCACGATGTGTAGTTCATCATTTTGTGATAAAAAATGCGTCGCCTTCCACCGGATCGACGACTTCCTCGGGCCGCCGAGCTAGCTGACATGGTTGACCGAGAAAACATCCTAGGGTGTAACATTTCAATATTTGCAGAGCTAGAGCAGTACTCGATTTGTGAAAATTATGAGCAACCATGAAGAAAATGAGTTTGAATACCGCAAAAGGTTAGTACATAATAAAGCTTTGCCATTTCAGTAGACGGAAAATCAATATGAAGGAAACACCCAAAGAAGCATCTTGTTCTTGTGATAACTAATTGAATATAGTTCTAATCTTTAGATAAGGCGCAGCAAACATCACATACTTCAGGCTGTAGTTTCTGACATAACTGTCCGTATTACATGATTGGGTACACAATGGATTGGTTTTTATCATATTGCTTGAACGTTGATGCATTGATCTTGCAACAGTTCGTCAGAGGCGTACCTCCCCATGTATCTGCCTTGAAGTGCCCAAATATTGCAGCTCAAAAGTACGACAGATCATGTGCCGAAACATCATTAATTGGGCGACAAAGCTCGACCCAAATTTCTTGGCAAATGCATCGCCTTTATCATTGTAAGACTGCAGGTCAACCTATATAGTCAAGCCACTAGGGTCAATCGTATAGTGTTTGATACCACCGGCCACGAATTGGATAGTCGATTAACACGGTCGACCAACGAATCTCCCTAGCAAGGAGGGATTGCGTCGCCTTGCGCTCTATTTTTTGCAAAATAAGAACAAATTGCGAGATGTGATGCTTCTACATGAAGGCGATGCGGATTCCACTCATTGTAGGATTCTTCTATCAACATATATAGAATGCTTGATTACTTGCAACAATGTTGCTTCATTCAGTCCCCTTACCTGCTCAGCTCTTAATCTCGAGGTACATCTATCAAGTGGATCCTAGAGTCCGACACTTCGAAAGTACTTCTCTGCGCAATTCAGGCTTCTTACCGTCTCTTATAAGGTGAAGCTCTTGGGTCGCTTTATCAATATGTCATCCCCCGTAGATCAGTCAAATATGTGGACCCCAGAGATCATTGCTACTATTATATATCGGGTTGTTATGATAGTTGTCAGTATCGCTTTTCTATGGAAGCAATATCAACAGCGTCCGGTCAATCTTGATGGTGAGAAAATATTCTAGACTTTGAAAGCTTCACACAACTAATTGGGTTTTCCTAGAAGAAAATCATATTGGTATGATTCGACGTCAACTATCCCAAACAGGCCCCCCCTCCCAAACAGATTCCGCATCTCCAATCAACGCAAGACAGTCATTTCCCAGATACCTTGTTTCTCAAGCCGATACCATCGCCCATACCGCTCTTGGGATCGAAGTCAGAAGCGATGCCCAGATGTGTCAGTCTCAAAACACTAACGTCACAAAAGTGAAGAAGGATCAGCATACTTCGGCAAATACTCTTTCGACACCAAGGACTCCCACACATGAGGACTGAGGTACCAGAGCCTCACTAGTGGTGCAAAGGGAGTTAGTAGTGGAAACTTTAGTTTAAAGAGATGTAAAAATAAGGAAATCTTCTGAGGATGTATTACACCTTGAATAGCTGTTCGGAGATACTGCCTGGTAGGGTCTTTCAATGTGGAATTGTTGGGGTTGTTGAAGAACAATGGGACTTAAGAGAAGACAGTGGTTGATCAAAAACTATCTCTCTAGTCGTCAATGATTTGATTATATGATATATGTAGATACGAATGCAAAGACTTCTTTTATTACCATTAGCAATTCCCTGATATTAGAGATCTGTTTTGAGAGGCCAAGTGTGCACCATCAATATGAGCCTGTAAGTCGTGGCATCTTGCCTCAACATGTGTGATCATGTACGGATACCGATGCGTTATTAGTCAGGTAATCCCCGTGGCAATCGGAACTTGGCTAAGAAATATGTTTTGGATAATTATAATAAATTCGTATCTTGTTACGGCGTTACGGCATCACTTATTAAATCATCAACATTTCATTTCATTACTTTAATAAAAGTCCCGCATTGCACTTCGCACAACTGCTCAGTTAAACCCTCAACCCAAATATCATGCTTCCATTAAGAGCAAAGCAGCCCCAATCGCCACAGCCGCCGCCACCAATCCCTCTTTACCACCCACCCTTCCCACACCAGAGCTATGCGACGGTCCATCCTGCACCGGCCCCGAACACGCAACATTGCTTCCACAGAGCATATTTCCAGTCGATGCGTCCGAAGGACAGCAATACGGGTGCGTAGCCGGACATACGTATGGGTTTGTTCCAATGGCTAGCTGGCAGCAGAACTCATCAATGGCCATGCAGACTGCGTCGCCATCGGCTGATCGACACATGCCGGCGTAAGAGGCGGGGCAGATGGCATCACGGCTTTCGAGGGCTTGGTTTCCGATGGGTGAACGTGCAGACATGAGTATGAGGTCTGCTACTGCGAGATTGGCAGCGAGGATAAGGGAGAGAGGAATGCACTTCATGGTGACGCTACGATCTTTTTTTTTTTTTTTTGGAAGTTTGGTGGTTACCTAGTAACTAGAGTAATCTTGAAAGTGCTTGAATTGATGTTGGATCTGTGAATAAACGAATGTTTTCTGTGAACTCACAGAATGAATGAGATAAATCAGAAACTTGGGTGTGCGATCAGCTTTATATATTCCCTCCTCCTATCTCTAGTACTATGTCGGAAAGATCCCTTCTAGGCGCACTCGGTACTTTCAAAAATTTCAGCCGCTGCACTATGTTGACATCTGAATGGATTGAGACTTTCTTCTTCCAAAGCCACGAGTTTCTAATATGTCTGGTCGCAGCCACGCTGAAACCCGCCTTTGGATTCTTGCCAAGTTCTCGCTTAATTATTGATCAATGAAAAAGGGGCCCCCGTTATGGAAAGCAGACAAACGAATTTGGGGCATAATTTGTTTTTGTTTAAGTGACTCACGGAATGGCTTTGTCCTACAGTGCTACTGTACTAGAGTGTTAAAATAGGCTTTTCTGAGGCTCTGGGGGTTACTAGTACTTTTATGATCCACTGGTGAATGGAGACTGCATAGAATCCCACCAGATCATTTTGAGCGCTCTCACATTTCGCTTAAGGTATTTAGGTGCAAAAAAGAGTAGATACAGTCTGTCACGAGAAGAGAACGTGGGATTTAAGTCCTGAAAAGCTTACTAGATCAATTTAGATTTTATATCAATATTATTATACGTAATGTATCAATAATCGCTACGGAATATTCTATTCCTTTCCCTTATCTGCCCTCAGATATTCGCTTTTACCCGCATCCGCATAATCTACAGCCTCATAATTTCCCGGTGCCTCTTGACCGTCAGGACGCTCGTTGTGATTTTGAAACTAAGCCTTGTATCTAAAGTATAAGCTTCTCCCCAATTCTTAACTTTCTCTATCCATTGCTCGCATTCTGCGACCTTCTCCTTATGTTGTGCAGAAGGAAGATCCTTCTCCACCCATGCGAGAACAGCCATCTCGTAATTGCCAAATGGGAGGGTCCAATCATCCCTGAAAGGAAGTTTAAATTCGTTTCTAAAGTCCTGTTTAGCAATAAAGAAGCGACTGGACTCAGTTAAGGAACAATGGGGGTCGGGTGATTATGGGGTGAAGTGGTGGAACAGGGAGTATATACCTGTTGCGATTTAAAACTTCAGAATTCAATAAGCTCCTCGCCTCATCATATCTATCTAGATTTCTGAAGAGACAGGACCGAAGGAGTGAGTTGAGTGTGGTTTCATCTGAATCAAGTTTGTGCTTTTCCGGGTAGGCGGTGCGACTCCAGTCTAAGAGCTCGAGACTTTTATGCATCTCTGCAATTGATTGTTTCTTCACTCCATTCCATAGATCTAAATTCTCTCAGCACTGTTATTGCTATCATTTGGAAGGAAGGAGACAATTCAAGTGAATAACTTACAAATCTGTTCCACTAAAGGACTAGTTCCAATAGCATCCACCAGGTCAACGTTCCATTCCTTCGCTCTCGCTTCCCATTTCTTAACTTTCCTACCAATAAAGATATCAAAGGGTAATTCTTTCCCCATGACCGTCTGTCTGCCAGATAGAGGTGGTCCTTTCCTAATGTATTCTGTCGCCTTCTCCTTGTACAATTTTGCTTTCTCCGGCTCCTTGTCTCGAACATCTCGATATAACTCCAGATATGCAGCCCCAGTCATGAACGCATACAAGCAGGGTGACCAAGAACTGAATTCCGCACACTGAATCCAACTCTTTGCACAGAGTTCGAAATCTAGGACAGCTAGGGAAGCGAGACCTTGTTCAAACATGTTGATGGTGGCGATTTGCTTCATGTTACTGTCAGAATTATGCATTAATATGTCGATAGCTGCTCGCAAGTTTCGATCATGGCCTAACATTCTTGCTTCTTCCATTTTCCAGAGTCTAGAATCTGGATACCGTGCCCTCATATCCGTAAGCAGTACTCTACATTTTCCCCTTGGGAAGCCTTGCAAATCATTATCTGCGCCTGGATCCGTAGGGAGGATATCACATATGCCAATAAGACCATTATAATAACTCAAAAGGGCAATCCCGGAGATGGCACTGTTAAAGTTGTCGAATCGTGCAGCCTCCCAGAGATATCGTGTACCACGTTCGCGATCGCCTTTAAAGCCTACAATGTAGAGGATGCGGTTGAAGATAGGATTTTCTATCATGGAAAAGACAACCAAGAGAATCCCGTAGCAGAGGCGGGTGCCAGAGTGAATGAATATATCGGTGTGGGTAATGATTCCCAAATCTGCTGGGTTCTTTTCCAATAGATTTGATTTCAGTCTTCTAGGAAGTGGAAGGCTGGATGTGGTTGTGGTTGACACTCGACTTTGGGTGCGAATAGGCTCGTAGGCTTTCTCTTCCGTGCCCTCAGGGAAACTTTTCTCTTCATTCCCATTTGCACCTACATTCATTTTTTCATAACCTTCCGGGATAGGATTCAATACCATTCCTTCATGATACTCACCGGTCTTTTTTAGGTACGCTTTTTCAATTTCTAGAATCGCATCCAACGTCAAATAAGCCTTCCTTAGCTTATAAAACCCTTTGATCGCTTCGGTCACGCTTCCACTCATCACGGAGGTAATCGCACTAGTCAATTGGCTAATAGCATAACAAAGTTGATACTCAGTTCCCGGAGCGTATATCTTTGATTGATATGCTGTTGCTTCTTTCTGTGCAGTCTTCATGTCATCCCACGTCTTGTTCTCAGCAGTCTGAAGGATAGTAGCGGCCTCTTTCAGCAATTCCTTCTCCGCACCGAGCATTGCAGCTATGAAGCCTGAGATTCCTCGGCCAAGATGATGAAAAGAGGAATCAGACTTTTCTAAGATGGTGTTGGCAGCGGCTATGTCATCATTCAAGAGATTGAGAAGAGCGAGTTCAACATCTTGAAGGTGAGCATCTTCTTCAGCTGCTAACATCGGCTTGGCCTTTGCGGCGGCTCGGAACCAACGACTCATATTGGGAGATGATTTTACAATCCGGTTTCCAAATCATTCCAGAGGGCCAGCGGGTGTTGACAAAACCACAGGACGTGGTTCAACCTAGTTTTTCGAGCCACTAAGCCAGATTCCAGGATAATTGAAAATAAGCAAGGGCTTCAGATTTTAGTCTCAAAAGAAGTATCGCACTTAGGCATGACGCTGCCTTCGGCACCGAAACGTGGGATGACGAGTATAAATGTATGTAGCAGTTCCAAAGAAACTATTCACTTTTGTAGAAAAGATTCATCGAGTACCGAAGAATGGTTTCTGGTACTGCAATGGTACTTCTCAGTTTGTCTGAAAAATCCAGTACGAGATACCACTCAGGAAATAATAATGGAAGTCGTGAATCAGCAGCATCCACAACATCACGGGAAGCTCGGGCCGATTTCTCGGCTTTCGAACCCCACTTTAACTCGCCTCTCCATTGCAGCCTCATACCATGCCAAGCCCCAATCTTCAAAGCTTCAAATCCATAGAGCTCCTACAAACCACGGACTACGAACCTCCACACCACAAACTGCGATTATCATCGTTTCACTCCCCATCACTCTTCAAAACAATCTCCAGGAAAAACCAAAACGAAGATCAAAATGTCCGCCTCCCCAGCCCCAGCCAGTGTCTCAACATCTAAAACCCCTTCTGGTTCTTCTGGCAAGGCCCCCGAGTCGTCTGGAAAGCCCACCGCTGCGCTAGAGGAAGACGACGAGTTTGAGGACTTTCCTGTTGAAGGTACGTCTTTGGCCCGCTAGCTATCACTCCTTCTCACAGTTCTGGCCCCATTCTCTACTTCCCACCGTTCGACTTAGCTCGTTACTCTGTTATTATCTCTGCCATGCTTGGTATGGATGGGATAGCACGAGGTTGAAAGCTGGAGATTGGGAGGCAGAGGAAATGGAGAGGCTATTGCTTTCCACCAAAGCAGCGCTGACACAACGCGTAGACTGGACACAAGAAGAAGCTGAAGTCCCCGCGGACAACACGCATTTATGGGAGGAGAGCTGGGACGACGATGATACGAGCGAGGATTTCTCTGCACAGCTAAAGTCAGTACATTGGGGCTCTATCCTTAACGTTCTTTGTGTATATGGACTGGAACAGTTGGCTAATTCTTTGATTTAGGGAGGAGCTTAAGAAGGTCGAGGCGAATAAGAAGCGCTGATTGCATCAAATTGGGAGATATTGGGGACGGGCGGATTGTGAAAGGAAACATGATAGCAGGAGTTTTGGGAAATGATAAGAATATGCGAGTTTAGCATGGCAATGAAACACATTCAACAAATATATACAAAGCGCGTAAATCGTGTCATTGTCTCACAGGTTCAAGTAATCGTTAAGCAATCGGAAGCTGCAATAAGATAATTTGATATAGGTGAAAGGATCATCAATTTTCATTACAACCTCTCCATTTTCGTAGCTGATAATTCAGTCCTGATAGCCAGGTATTGGAGATTTACTTACTCGACAAAGCGCTGACACCGGGGAGTTCCTTACCCTCGAGAAGTTCTAGAGAGGCGCCACCACCAGTCGAGACGTGGGAAAGTTTGTCCTCGACCTTGAATTTAGCTGCTACTGTTGCGGTATCTCCTCCTCCAATAATAACAATCTTGCCAGACTGGGCGGCTTTTACTGCGACGTCCTGTATAAATTAGCACTTTCATTCCCTTCCAATGATATGTTGAAAAATAATGCTAGCAAAGCTTGAGGGATTAAACTTACAAGGACAGCCTTTGTACCATTCGCGAAAGCATCGAATTCAAAGACTCCAGGAGGACCATTCCATAAAACGGTCTTGGCTTCGCTAATAGTCTTTTCAAAGAGTGCAATACTCTTTGGTCCGCAATCAAGACCCATCCATCCATCTGGAATGCCCTCCTCATCCGTTGCTGTGCCCGTCTTCGCATCCTTTGAGAACTTATCTGCCGTGATATAATCCACAGGTAAGACCAACTTGACGTTGTTCTTCTTGGCCTTCTCAACCAAATCTCCAACAATTTTGGCTCCATCAGCATCAAACAAACTGTCTCCGATCTTGACATTCTCAAGGGTTTTCTTGAATGTGAATGCCATGCCTCCGCAAACGATCAAGCTATCGACTTTACCAAGGAGGTTGTCAATGAGCTGGATCTTGTCAGAAACTTTGGCTCCACCGAGGATAGCAAGGAAAGGTCTCTCGGGACTCTCAACAGCTTTGGCGAAGTATTCGAGCTCTTTCTTCATAAGGAATCCGGAGGCCTTTTGTGGGAGATCAACACCAACCATAGAGCTGTGTGCTCTGTGTGCTGTTCCGAATGCATCATCTATAAACCGTTAAAATCTGAAGCACTCAACATGATTTTGGTATGGATTGACATACTGATGAACACGTCACCCAACGCGGTCAAACCCTTTCTAAACTTTTCCACATCTGCCTTATCAGCCTTAACCTTCTTGCCCTCGCTATCCTTGGAGCTTCCTTCTTCCGCAGCGTGGAATCTCAAGTTCTCCAATAGAACAACTTGTCCACCCTGGGCCTTGTTCACGATATCTTCGACCTCCTTTCCTACGCTATCTGGTGCGAAGATCACGTCCTTGCCGAGTAGCTTCTCGAGTTCAGGCACAACGGGCTTGAGGGAGAATTTGGGGTTGACTTTGCCATCAGGGCGGCCGAGATGAGACATCAGAATTACAGATTTGGCTCCGTTATCAATGGCATATTTGATTGTAGGAATGGCGCCAGCAATTCGCTGGTTGTTTGTTACAGTAGTGCCATCAAGAGGGACGTTGAAATCGACCTGAAAGTAGGAGTCAGTAAAAAGAAGTTATTGCTATCCTGTTGATGGCCTACTCTGATTAGGACTCGTTTGCCCTTCAGGTCAACATCTTGAATCGAGAGCTTGTTTGACAGCGACATGATTGATGATTTGGAGTGTGATTTGAGGTAGGTTAATCGATTGTATGAGGTATTCAGGTGGTGATAGAAGACGGGATGTTTTTAAAGAACTGGCGTTGACCCCTCTAGTGGGGTGGTGGGGTGATTCCCGAAATCAAGCTCGGGCGGGGATTCTTTGAAACCGGTGTTTTAATTACATCAAAAAGTGTCACACCTTGACAATGCATTGATTTATCCGTGTTAGATGCTCTAAGTAACGGTCTGTATAAGACCATGCATTTGGCCAGAAGATTTCGCTTGGTTTGAGAGCTCTTATTCTTGAATCCAAGTCTGTTCCTCATGCCAACGCTTGGAAAATGTCAGAACCAAATGCTTTGAAGGATTTTCGATCTAGTACAGCCACATTTCATGGCTTCACCAATTGCAAAAGGAAGTTTATGAAACACAGCGTATAGCCTACTTTGCTATCGGTTATAGGAGAGATATTTGACTAGAAGTTTGAGAATTTTGATGTCATTGTCGGGACTTATTATTTGTTGAGGATTCACTAATTAAGCGCCTTGAATCTCTTAAGAGTTATGTTTACGTCCTAAATCTACGAAAACATACATAATATAATGTCTTTATTTCAAGACCTTATACCTTTGAAAGAGTACCTAGATTACAGTACGATAGTAACGGAAGTCTAGTATTTAAGCTGCTCCTGTCGTTTCTCGTTTCTAAGTTGAGGAAAGGTAGACGTTCGGCAAGCTTGCATTTACAGATCATACCAAAAGATAGCAGCGCGGGTATGTCGATCTTATAGCTTTATCGTGCACTAGTCTCATACCCTCCTTAGTCGTATCAACAAAAAGAGCATATGTTTCTTGACACTATAACATCGACTTCTTGCTTTCGTGCAGATTCAGTCGCGCTACAAACCGCTCACACGTTGCGAAATAAAAGGGCTGCGGGAAGCAGTAACAACACCCATTACTCTGTAATATAAAATATGGCATTCTCATTAGCTGATGCGAATGTCTCCATAACTAATAATTCTCATTTCAAAGCACTCAAAAACTCCATTCGCCTGTCCTACCCCGGAAAATGACAGCCAAACGCCCTCCTTGTCATGCCCGTACTCCCCAGATATATGTGTTGCCCGAACGAACGTATCTTTTCAAGTGTGGTGAAGCCGAATTCAAGGATACACTGCATGCAAAACATTGTAGCTGTGAGTCCTAACACCATCTATGCTAAGCGTATTGGTGATTCTCGGACGGGTGTTCTAGGTAGAGGAGCTACAGCATCCTCGGCAGCATTGGAAAGAGAAAGATATGCCGTCCATGCAATACCGATTGTAGAAACAAATGGCTATCGAGCGTAAGCTAGGGACATGTCTTGAACAGAAGTCAGGAAGCTTACCAGTTGGAATTGAATCGGCATCAATCGGAAATTTATAATCTGCACCAGTGGCCAGACCATAAAATTCGCCTTCAAAGTTGGCAAATACATATCCCGTAGTTTATGTGAGACAGCTCTTTTCCCACCACCTTCCGCAATCGTCATGACCGTGAAAAAAGTAGCAATACCTATAACTCATTAGCCCCTTTCCAACACATATAGTCTCGGAATTGTAACGTACCAACCGGTGCAAATATAAGCTGGTCAAAAGCCACCATCTTCATGGCTGGGCCTAAACCACTACTCTTCGTGATTGGGAACGCCCTACTCAAGAATTTGAACCATTTGAACTGAATCGGCGCCATCATAAACCCATATGCCATAAATCTCGTCAAACGTTCGAAATCAAAGGGCGGGGGCAGGAATTTCGAGTCGGGGATGAGTTCGTTCGCGTTCGCAGGATTCTTTCTATCTAGGTCGTGAATCTCGATGGCCACAGTGTCGTCCTTGGTGATTCCACCGGGCTTTCGGAGGGCTGTAAGTCGGATAGTTGTTATGGATTGGGCGACTGTGTCTGCTATTCCACCTAGGACAGCGTTGGTGATCATCATCGTGAGGACTGTACAGTTGGTTAATTTGTGCCCTTTATTCAAGTATCTTAGGGCTGGTAGCTACCTGGTTTATCAGCATAGTAGCTGTTGAATTTGGCTATCAGCCTCGAGCAAATCGCCATCTCTACCAGGAAGATAATTGTATGTACTAAAGGCTGTTCCCGTAGAGAAGCTGTCAGCGTGTTGTCTTTATTTACGCTGGAGCAAGCGCCACCGTCCGAGCGACAGTGATCTAGCAGACGTCATTGGCGGTACTTACGACTCTACCGTATATATATTTGCTGTTTATTGTTCGCATAAAGCGACGTACGTATAATGCGAGAACCATCTTGACAGTTATGCCGTGCTGGAGATGATATAAAGGTAGGGCAGGTCGGAATTTAGCTATGACGTTGGAGGATCTACGCTAGCCAAGGTTTCATCCACTCTTTAGTACTGATATCGTGAACGACTGTAGAGTAAACTTTTGATGGTCGATTGAGAGAGCTCATTCGTCTCGTGCGGTCGGCGAGCGGTGATGTGTAAATGGGTTGTTGTCGATGTTGTTCTGTTCACATCTCCATCCGTTTGTAAACCGAAGATCCTTGGTGGCGCAGGAAATGATGACAACACTTACGGACGGGGAAAGGGAGTTTCAAAATCTATATTCAGATCCGCATGCGCTGAACAATAGTAAACATCTCTCTATACAGCATCTTGTTTATTTATACCATTATAAATGGCTGCAATTTAGTTCACATATTGAATTATTTAGGTCGCTCAAGCACCGGAATAAATTAACAGCACCGAAAGCTTGGCTTCGTTAGGGGACTTTATGCGAGTGTGCTGTTGTATTGGTTTGTTCGATTACGTCTTACAGGAAGTGCTAGAATAATACATTGATACTCTAGTGATAGACACAGTATGTAAATTATATAATTTTATTCATATTCCAGCTCCTAGATTATCTTCTATTATGTGAACATGTTGACCGATTTCCTCGAATAGCCAACATATTGAGCAGGGTTACTGTAATCTGGATCAAATAGAATAGCGTCATTGCAGTCACTTCCCAGACTAGTATTGTTCAGCCAAGCAGGTTCCCAATAATGTACCTGTGTTCGAAGTCAGCATTTTCACATAACGTGTAAAATACATGAAGAAAAAGAAAAAGGATGTTATACCCCTTGACCTAATCCATTAGGAACTGCTCTCACAATCTCGATGACTTTCTTTACCCAAGTTAGTTGTCCACCTACACTGTACCCAATGCTGGGCTCCGAGCTTTCTGGGATCGGATTCCATTGCCCATTGCAAATCGCCGGGTAATCCGTCTCAACCACTTGAATCGGCTTCTTGTATTCCTTTGCCAATGTATTCAAGGTCGTCTTCAAATTCGCAAATGTCGCTGCCGTTCCATAGAATGGATAGAAACTGAATCCAAAGACATCCCAAGCACTGGTCTTAACTCCGTTGGCTGCCAAAGCACCGAACCAGCGTTGCTGTAAGGTGAGGTTCCAGCCGTTATCAATATGGATCATGATTTGTGGCTTCTGAGAAAGGTGGTAAGGGACATCGTCAACCCCAGCACGAGCAGCCGAGTATAGTGTAGCGAGGTTCGAAAAGTTAGCGACAGTCTTGGACCAAGGCTGCACATCGACATCAGCTCGGGCGATGGGCCAGAGAAAGCCATGACGAATCTCGTTGCCAAGAGAAACGATGGAGAGATCAATATTTGCTTTTTTGAAGGATGTAAGCGTGTCGCGGACATACTTGCGGAGGGTGCTGGCAAGAGGATGAAGAGTTGTGGGCCATGCTGCTGGGAGATATTGTTTTTGGGGATCAGCCCATGTATCACTTCAAATTGTCAGCCATCATTCTAATTATTTGAAACTTGTACGTCTACTTGCGAGAAGTGAAAGTCTAGGTATATCTTATAACCCTGCTTCTGGAAACGTTTTGCCAAATCAAGGTTATATTGCAAGCCGTAGATTCCATCTTCAGGATTGACCCAGATGCGAAGACGGACGGTGTTCATTCCTCCATCTCCAAGGATCGCTTCTGCCGGACGTGTTTGATTATGGCGTGTTGTATCTTTGAAAATGGAACCTCCATCCTCGAGAAGTTTGAGAGAGCTTAGATCATGACCTTTGTAGAAGAAGGGGGCTGGCTTCTTGCTGCTAGCTTGTAGTTAGTGATTGTTCTAACTTATGGTGCAAGCTCGAAGGAGGCGGAGTTATGATTTACTTTGCGCTAAAAGTAGGTGTAGCTGTCAACGGCAGAGCCATGCAAACCAGCTTCCAGAAATGCATAATTCCAGACCTTCGAAGGCTTGTCAATTGCTGTTCTGTATGTAAATCGAGAAAACCCAGCAAAAACAACAGCGCCTATTTAAAAGTCTATATAATACAAATTTAAAAAATTCACAATCCCAGCCTATACATATATGCATATGCAAATTACTACATTTTGATCCTTGCAACCCACCCATCCGGACTGTATAATATAATTCCACCAAACAAAACTCATCCCAACGAGGAGCAATGCGAGCTTAGATGTATGAACCCCGCGATGACATGCACGAATTTCCAGGCAGGTGGAGCTGGAGCTATCGATTTTACCCTGTGTCGGGTAATAAATAGTATCGGGATTAGCGCGGGTATCTCGGCATTTCTCATCATATGGACGAACCGAGGCTTGTGACTTAGTGACTGTCAATTGGTTTTTGGCCACTGCAGTATCATGAGATTTTTGAACCCAATAAGCTATTAAAACTTCTGCATATATTGAGAACAAGTGAAAGCACTGGCCTCTGTTTCCATACACCTTAAACAAACCTCTATACATTAGTCACTATCACTATGGATACAATTCTCTGTTCTCAAACTACAATTACAACGTTCAAACATCAATGTCTCTCTTATTGAGTGAAATTTTATTGCTGAGAAAGGAGGTATTAGATCTCCAGCTCGATATAGCTTTCCGTAACACTTATATCTTCCTGACTCTTCCCTAATTTTACTTTATCAGTAAACAAGACGCCGCCACATACTATGACAGAAAAGCCACATAGCTTTCATCTTTTATCTCCCCTAGCTTGTCATAATTAATGTGCGACGTGAAACGCTTTAAAAATGAATGGAAAATTATGGATTGCTGCGCTTATTCTTAGATTTATTTCAATCTAAGGCCCGAACCCCTGAGTTTAGCGAAGATCTCGCTTAACTAACACATAAATCGCTTTACACTAAACAAGGACGTCGGAAGAGTATATGTAAGATCGCGAACATGTTTGAAGTTGCTTTTGTAATTTGTGTAAGACACCTCATGTCTGTGTTTCAATCACGAAAAACATACTAGCTCTTCTCGCAAGTTTAGCAATCCTTTCATTGTCACAAATTACTCTGTATGCGGTGTTTGTAATAGTTTTCAGCAAACTAAAACTGAAACTCCACTGCTTGACTCTAACAAACCTAGCTATGTTATTTGAAGAGTATTACATGCTAGTTTCATACTTTACCTAACAAGTGAACATTAAATTCTAGCTATAATGACGAAAAGGTACTGCTAGTGGAAACTTGCTTGAATATTAACAATATCACCTATTCTCTACAAAGTGAACAGACTTTATTGATTCATGTAGTCACAGATACTGTAACTCAGGTATTGCATATTTCTTCTATGATCACCTGTGAAGTTGAGAACTCGATCGTGCCTTCCTATTGTAAATTAATACTCAAATCAGGAAGAATACACTGGTTGCACCTTGAAACCTGCTTTGTAGTGAATACAACACAAATGGGTATTCAACCGCGCTAACCACTCAAGACTGAGATCCTCAAAAGGTCCATTAGCAGTAACGCCAGACAGCTTCAACTACCCCTATTTCTCTAACTGCGACAGCGTCCAATCAGCCAAAATAAGAAAATTTGTTTACTAGAGGATTCTACCACCTAATCAATCTACCAACAACACTATCTCAAGGCTACGAACATGTGCACCGAAGAAATCTCTCTTTTCAGTTGCCGGCATTACGAGACTCGAGTCCTGCGCTGTGTCGCACGTCTAGAAGAGCACAATCTCGCAATTAGCCGAGCTACAATTTTCACGTTTCCTCAAACAGTGCCCACCTGTCCAGCGCGAGAGATGAAGCCAACGAAAGTAGTAGGAAACTGTACAGTTTGTAGGCGAGTGGAGGCGGAGCAAGAAAGGGCGAACTGGGTCGGGGAGAAAGAGAACAGGATGCCAAGACCAGGTGGGAGTGGCACAGGCGGTGGACAGGGAATGGGAATGGGACATGGTGGCAGAGGAGAGGGGACAAGGAGTAGGTTGTTTAGATAATGAATTTGGGGAACTGAACGCTCGGAGAGTCTTTCAGAGAAGTTGGAGGAATTGGTGGGAGATAACCATGAGACTAGGTAAAATACATGGGCTCAAAGACATTGGTAGTGAATTGTTGGCATGTAGCTAAATGGTGCTGAGGGCTGAAACTCACTCTTCGGTACGAAGACTTAGCAGGCATTAAATTCAAGCAGTGAATAGGCTGGATTCTTCGCATGATAGGAGAAAAAAGGATCATCTCATGGTCATGAATAGAATATATCATCACTTACAAACCAAGAAATACCGTTTCTCAAGAATGTTCAATATGTACATTAATTTGGCTCAGACTTGCCTTTCACTACTTCAGCATTGGCTATGTGTTATCCCAGCGGCACGAATGTACTTCCGGGTTACTACGTGATGCAGAAACACACAAGAAGCAGATTTCGTGAGCTTTCCGAGGGCACATGAGTACAATTCAGCAGTATCTTGATCTGTCATCATGGCCAAATATCCACTTACGCGATCAGTGTTGTTCCTTTTGTGTTCCCTACCTCCATCTTGGCTGTACGTGCACCGAACTGTATCTAAACATTCATTAGAAACTATACAGATTTTCAGTGGGTAACATACTGCGCGCTTCTTTTCCGTGGCAACAGCTCTCATGCCTAATTCATATGCCAGGACCCGTAACAGCTTCTTATCCGGCTCTAAATTTAGTATTTCTGGAGCTATTCTATATCCCTGTTCAAAGACCGCAAAGCCACACTTTTCCCAGACAGGGCACTCAATTGCCCATTTTACGAAGTTCTCATCTAGGTAAGGAAAGCGAGCTTCTTTTCCCCAGTGAGAAATCACCCTGTCATCGCGACCAAGGTTTCTCTTCCCTAATCGATTAACGTCTAGCTCTAATTCATCAAGAAGCGCAACAGTCCCGTGTCTTTCATAGGCTACCCGATGGCGGCCGTAACCGCCGAAGAGTTCATCCGCACCTAGGCCGGAGAGTAGAACACGAGCTGGCGTTGTGTAAGGCACTGCTGTTATTTCTAAATTGGTTATGGCCATTCCTGTTCCGCGGGAGGCGAAGTATAAGGCGAATGCGATGGAAAGGTCCATCTCTGTATTATGAGGATGAATAAGATTGATTACATTACTTTTATGTGCCGTTGTTTCATTGTATGGAATATCAACCTGGCCAATTTAGCTTATATAGTAATGCAGATGATACAGTACCTACAGTTACGAATCTCCATTTTCTGCTAGGGCATGTTTTTACCAGTTCTTGGAAACTTTTCCTTCCTGTTTCTCTGTCTGGACATATTTCGTAAGGAGATACGTCACGCGACCCTTCCGTAGACAGTGCTGCTTCTGTAAACTCTGGCGTTGTAGGGTTGGTGGTTGATCGTATCTTCTTCTTGTGTTGCAGACTTTTATAGTTCTTCGCAGCTTGAACTACCCGCGGATTCTCAAAGGCAACATTGATTAAATCAATGTCTTGTTCTGGTGGCAAAATATCGTGTGCCATGCGTGCCAAAATGGTGCAGTCCAGTCCTCCAGAAAAAAGAACCGCAACATGAACATTAGCGCTTGAAATAACCTCGGGGGGCTCGGGAATATGTAGGAGCCGATGTTTCAAAGAATCATGAAGATTATCGTGAATGGCTTTGGCATTCCACGTGGGCAAAAGAGGCCCCGTGGGCACGCTTCGGTTGAATATACCCAGCGACGGCATCTATGGAGAATTTGGTTAGTTAAGAGATCAACTACTGTATAGCGAGTATTGAAGAGACGCACCATTTCGGAGCTATTACCCCAAGGATATTTTATTGTTGGAAAGAGAGAAGATAAGGGTTCTTCGAGGGTGGCTCTTGAGCCAAGAGGTGCTTTAGTACTGTAAGAAATCATGTAAATGGCATCAGCCTCAACCTCTTTCCAGTCTCCGTTGACGGGCTCTGAAGTGCTCGCAAACTCGATAGAGCTAGAATTCGTGTTATAAAGTAAAGAACGCCGACCAAGACGGTCTCGTCCGAAGAAAAGTTGACTGTGGACTTTGTCTAAAAAAACAAAAGCGAAGGGACCAGAGATGCTGCTTAGCACCTTGAGCACACCCAAGGGCTGGCCCACGACATCTGTAGATGCTGCTCGCATGAGGGCATCGAAAAGAATTTCTCCATCATTGCCACTTAGAAGTACGTCTTCTCCCAGCTTCCAAATTTCACCGTTCCAACAGAGGATGGAGCCGGCAGCTGGATCTATGAATGGCTGAGAAGCAACATCGCCCCCTCTGAGAGCCAAAACAGTCGAAGTAAAAGAGAGATAACGAAGTAATCCACATTCTTCAGTCTGAAGCTCGCATTTCCCAGTGTGATCTGGGCCCCTTCTACTGAGCAGGGTTTCTAGGTCACGGCTTGGGTGTTGGAAACCATCTATCGAGATGGATGCATGAATTCCACACATCTAGATGATAAAATGATCAAGCTACTGCTTGACTGGCTCGCGCCGTTTTCTAAATCAGCAAGCCATTGATGTTAGCCTCAAAGAGTGTACTTGTTGTGAAGAAGATGACGATGGGTTGAGATATAAAGTTTTGGTGGTTGGTTTTGAATGCGGACCCCTGTCATTTTAAAAGTGTCAGCCTTGCAACAGACCTCATCAACCTCGTGAGTCCAAAGGGCATACAGAGCCAACTATTTCACACAGAATAAATCGTTGAACCACAGCCTCGAACATCTAGATGAAAACCACAAGCTTCATCGCAGACCTTTACGCACATGCGCAATCTCTCCTTGAACAGTTTTCTCTAGCTCGTAAATAAAGGAGTACCCCGCCACTTTAATCGCCTACTGAGAAGGCGCCGCTGGATGGATGTCGTCCCTTGAAAAGATTGCAGCAGATAACAAAGTGGTAGATGTGCTGAATATCAGCAAGTCAGAACCGGAGGCTGAGGATGGGCATATAAACGAACAGAATCCTGACCGGACTGGAGTCACAATTGGCACGGAGAGGAGTCTGGATACAAGTCCTAGCGCCCCTATCGCAGATGATGGCGGCAAATCTAGCAAATCTCAAGATAAGCAGGTTGTGACTGATGATCAGGTCGATGATATGGGAGATGTTGAAGTTTTGCAGTCTCCGTCTTCAGGGCGCCAGCTGGATGAGCCAGTAGAGTCTGCTGCCAGTGACCCTATGGAATCTTCAATATCAACTTTAAAACTCGCACCCAACCCAAGTACAGATCCACAAAAGCTTCTTTCACCTGCAGATGGAGTGTACCTCGATCCAACTCCCAAAACTCCAGTCCCATCACAACCACCCTCTCGGTCAACCTCAAACGCAGCCTCCATTCCACTATACAGCCACAAGAGAGAACCCTCTTCGGGTAGATCTCCAACAAGGTCTGATGCTGGATTTGATGACAGAGTATCCGGTAGCGATGACGACAGAGAGGGGGTTTCTCGAACCGAAATTCAGACTATAATGGATCAGTTCAGTGAGGAAGGAGTAGGTCCAGATCATGAAGAAGTCATGTCCCCGAGACTTGAAATCGCAGGACCCCTGCTTGGGAGCCCTTTGCAACATCCACCCAGAAAATCAAGTCTTGAGCCATTGAAGCCCTCAACTACGAGCGCTGTGCAGAGCTTACAAGATTTACGACTAACACCAACCATTTCCTCAAGCTCTCAAAGCCGAATACAGTCCGAGGCGGGGCCGCCAGTCCCCCCCAAGTCCGGCTCGATACGCAGCTTTAGTATCAGTACTCCGAGGAAGGGGGATGATTATAGTACAGATAACCCCATGTCACCTCCTTTACACCGGCCTCCGCCTCCTGAACCTGAACCCGAACCAGATTTACCCTTTGACTTTCATCGATTTTTGGAGCAGCTAAGACACAGAACTGCCGATCCGGTGGCTAAATTCCTGCGTTCGTTTTTGCAAGAATTCGGTAAGAAACAGTGGATGGTACATGAACAAGTGAAGATCATAAGTGACTTCTTAGCATTCATCACCAACAAAATGGGCCAGTGTGAGGTTTGGCGTGAGGTTTCCGATGCGGAATTTGATAATGCTCGTGAAGGCATGGAAAAGCTAGTCATGAATAGGTTGTATACGCAGACATTTTCTCCAGCAATACCTCCTCCACAACCCATACCTGGATCTCGACCCAAAAGGAAAGGAGCTGAACGCCCAATGGGACCTGGTAGAAGAGGTCAACATCAGGAAGATGTTGAACGGGACGACATTTTAGCGCAGAAGGTTAGCATTTATGGCTGGGTCAAAGAAACACACCTAGACATTACTCCTGTTGGTGAGGGTGGGAAGAAGTTTCTGATATTAGCACAACAAGGTGAGCACTATCTTATAGATAGGCCTGCACTTTGCAATTTGCTAAGTCATGATAGAACTCGTAAAGATCAAAACGTATAGGGCACCTCGAGACAAGATTATATGCGTCCTTAATTGCTGCAAAGTTATTTTCGGTGTGTAAATATACTCGATTTTGGCATTGTCATTGCTAATTCATTAGGATTACTAAAGCACTCTAAATCCGATGGGTCGGCTGACTCATTCATGCCTCTCCTCATCTATGTTGTTCTGCAAGCAAATCCTGAACATCTAGTTTCAAATGTTCAGTATATCTTGAGGTTTAGAAATCAAGAAAAGCTTGGTGGAGAAGCGGGCTATTATCTCTCTTCCCTAGTGAGTGTGATGTTTTATTCCCAGCAGAACTATTACTAATTCTTCGTAGCTGGGTGCAGTTCAGTTTATTGAAAATCTTGATCGAACCAGTTTATCCATATCTGACGAAGAATTTGAGTATAACGTAGAAGCAGCAGTGTCAGCAATCGCAGAAAAGCATCAGGCTGAAGTTGCCAAAGCTCCACCATCAACACAGCTATCCGAAAAGTCCGGTCTCAGTCGTGCAGAGGTAGCTACTCGGCCCTCAATGGATGGGGAATCTTCGATGCCTCGTAATTCGACTTCTTCAGTAGAGTATGAGAGTGGAAACGACGTAGATGAGAGAAGTGCCATGACAGGTTTACTCAGAACAATCCAGCGGCCTTTATCCTCCATAGGCCGCATCTTTTCTGAGGAAAATACAACTGTTGGAATTTCCCACAGTGGTCCAGCTCGTACCCCATTGCCAGGAAATACACCTCACATGACTCCGTCTCCTCGCATAAGTCAGGATGCGACTCGGAGCCAAGAACGTTCTCCTGACTCACGCGATTCTACCCGCCGGAGCAGGATGAATGCCGAAGACTCCGCAGCGAGGCAAGCAAGCGCCGAAGCTGCAGAGGCTCATCGTATCCAGCGAGCAGAGCATGCCAATGTAGTTGAAACACTGGCTGGCATGTTCCCTGACTTGGATCGAGATATCATAAGCGACGTTGTAACGCAGAAAGAAGGTAGGGTTGGACTTGCGGTAGATGCTTGTCTAGCACTCAGCACTTAGACAATAAACATATTTCAATACATAGCGTCTTCGGGTTGGAGAAGTCTTAGCATAGTGATTTAAGCGTAGCATTGGCGTTTCGCTATCTTGGGTTCATAGCTAGCAAATAATTGGAAGCCATGAAATTTACCATATGTGGTAGTTGGTAACTTATCTATAGTAATTGAACATTTGCAGGCTTGTCTGGCCGCCAATTGACTCATCAAATAATTGAGAAAATGCGTATGAAATCAAGCTTCTTCTCCCATCGAAACTACACTCAGTTTGCGTGATAGGTTCTACTACAATTGTATGAGCAGGACTATACTGAAGTCTGAAATCAATATATCAGGGCCAAGTCTGGTATATGCAGGTAAAAGTCCAGCCAATCACAAGTTGCCGCCGCCTCGGCTCGTCGTCACAAAACAAAAATATTTGAGACCAAGATCGGAAGACACTAAGAGAACTGGCTTCTCTCGCAATTCGGCTCTGTGAATAATACTGTCATTAGTAGCTATGGCGAAGAAAAAGAACAAGACTCCAGATGCTGGCGATACCGCTGAGTCTCCAATTGCCCCCAGCATATCTCCCGCACCTGAAGCTTCAAAGCTCAAGACTTCACCACCAACACCACCATCGCCGCCGTCGCAATCACAGCCCTCCACTTCTGCATTGATAATATGCCGGAACAAGTACGTACCTACGCTCTCTGGGAATCGATTGATGCTATTTTGGCGTTGAAAATTCATCTGCTGCGTTTGTGATGGGCCCAGGCGCATGTGGAATTCCCTAGGTGATTGAGGTTAACAATTTCTAGACACTGGCGCTACATTTCCTCTTTCCATGGTCCATGGCTTCAATTACCCCCGGAAGTCCTCGAAAACCTCGCGAACAACAACTACAACCTCCCTCGTCCACGGCCTATAGACCCCGCTGTATTTTTTGACTTGTTAAAGGTGCGACAATTGGTTGACGAAGCAACTACCCTGGCTGTACGCGCTGCAAGCGGAGTAACCTCTTCTTCCCTCAACAATTCTTTGAATGCAAACAATAATATTCTGGGAAATGCTGGGGCTGCGTTGGGTTTGGGTGGAGGAGGTGGTGGCAATGCAAAGTTGAGTAAGGAGCGGAAGCATAGGATGAGGGAACAAGCTACACAAAAACTTTCTAAGGCATACCATTTTGATGAGATCGCATGTAGTGTAGCCACTATGCAATCCGCTTCTACATTAGAGGATGTAGCGCAGCTTGTTTTGCGGCGGAATCCAGATGATCCGGATGCCAAATACGTTCACTTCTTCCACGAGAAGATTCCCTCTAGGCAACTTGCCGAGTGTACAAGTCTACAGCCTTTGGATGAAATTGTGGAGGCTAGACCCTATGAGGGGGAGATACTGCGGACGAGGGCTGTTACGAAGATATTTAAGGAGGATTATATCGGTGCGGCCCAGGATCTTACGACTGCGTTGTCTGTTTGTAGATATTACCAGAATCAACACAAGGAGGGACGGCAACAGGTTCAGCTAGCTAGCGATGCGGTCGCGGAGGCTCAACGTAGTGGACGGTGGAAGGACGATGTAAAGCTGGAGGAAGAGGATCACCCAAGAAGTCTTGAAACTCAGCTTCTATTCCACCGTGCTGGAGTCTATCTTACGATTGCTTACCAAAACATTAAAGATGCTCTTCCGCCAAAGGATGAACGAAATGGAGTTAACGGTAAAAAGAATGAAAATGGCGATGGAGAATCTTCGATTCCAATAGAAGCTACGCCAGAGAATCCTGACGCACGTCGAAAACGTCTCGAGGCTCGAAAGACTGTAAAGACTAACGCGAAGAGAGCTCTTAGAGATTATATTGCTTATCTTTCCAACTTTGACTATACACCGGGTCTATCCGCGGACGTCACAGCAAATTTCATGCAGAAAGTCAACAGCGTAGCCAATGGTTTTAACATTCCAAATCACATGGCCCAGGGCAAAGCTCTTGATCTAGAAAGCAACAACTCTCTTAGCAATGGTGCTCTCTCTGATGCTCTTGTCCAGCGCCCTAATCGTTTGACTCGTAGCGTCCCCATTTCCAACGCTCGTTCTCCAGACATCCCAACGCTTCCCTCGCCAGTTGTTTACCAGATGTCAGCTCTCTTCTCCGCAAGCCCCCCTGCTGGTTTACCTCCCTACCCAGACACCACGACATCTCTCCTCACCAAATCCCAGTTGGATGCTCTATCTTCTAATAATTACCTTGGAAACGATTACCACGAAGCTCTCACCTACCACCCTTTGCTCACGGATGCTCTACACTCTTTGCTCCTCTGTCACTGTCTCGTACAAACATCAAAGGCAGAGTTATTACGTCACGCACATATGGTTGCCCGACTTGCTCGTGTATGTGACGGCTACCCAATATTTCAAGCTGCCCGCTCCCCAAGCCGCGCCGATTGGATCGAAGTAGTCCGCCGCGGCGAAAACTGGATCGGGCTTTCCCAGACCTGGGAATCACTCTGTGCACCTGCTCCTCTACCTGGCCAATCTCCCCAAAATCTGCAAAAAGAGACCACCGCCGAGAGAGAGGAACGGCTGAAACAACAGGCTATCATGGAAGCTTTAGAAGATGATAGAGTTCATGATGAGGCTTCATTTCACGCAGCGGTAGCCGCGAGACAGAGAAGACAGAGAGAAGACGAAATAAATATGGGCGGGGGAAAAGAAAAGGCCAAGAGATGGGCACAGGATGACGGAAAGGAATATCCAATTTCTACGGAAAGGGCAGCGGCGATTGTAAGGTGGGTAAGAGAAGCTCCGGTTGGTGAAGGAGGAAAGAAGAAAAAGCGACGACCTCCAGCAAAGGGTACGGTTGAGGAGGCTGGTGAATCGAGGCAGGGGAATGTCATCGGCGATGGGGGGTCCGAGAAAGCAGGAGAAGATGTTGAGTAGGATGTTGTCTAATTATAGACGAGGGATGATGTGATGATTATGACTGGATAAATGGTTGGGATAATAGATTTCAGCCATGTTAACAGACGTGTAATAACCTGCCTACAAAATTTTGAGGTTCTATAGTTATAGTTGATAGTTGGATTGCCTACTGCTATCTAATATAGATCTAGAGAAAGAGAATATATATTAGGGATTTGACTTCCTATCTAAGACCGAATTTGAATCTCTACTTTGGAGGCCTAGAACTGTACAATTCGTTGTCAAAGGCTAAAATTTAGCTGGATAGAAGTCAAGTCAAGTGAGTACAAGCTTTTGAATTATGAGTAACAATTAGTGATATGAGTTGAGTGATTGTAGGAGTAAATTTGAAATGTAAATGCCAGCAGTCCTAGTATAAAGTTTAGAGCAAAAGAAAATCGACTTCTTCTTTCTTGTCAACCCAGCTCGTACCATACACGCCGCCAAATCCTACACGTTTGTATGTGCTCGATATACCTAACGCCATATCTTGCTTACTGATAGGAGCATCTACAACAACCAAGCCAAGACATCCTCTTGTGGTCTCTGGATGATCATCCTCCTGTCCAGCCAACGGTGCACATACAGGTACGAAAAGGAAATTCTCAGGTCTAATCTCCATGCTATCGTAACATACCCAGCCTTTAATATCGCTCTTCCGAGGCCATCGCCGTTCCGAAAGTTCAAAAGGTTCAAGAAGCTGATATGCGAAATCCGGTGGTTTAAACCTTTCATCTTGTTCATGAAACGACCTACTGCCCATCCCCATTAATCCTTTGCCATAACGCCCCGGCATCGGATCTCCCTTAGTTCCCGCCAATATTCTGCCACAGCATTCGAGCGCATTATATGGCTTCAGATTAAGCGCATCCACTTCCAGTACCCTGTTAATCCTCAAGTATATCCTTCGCTCAAACTTGATATCTTGACCCAGAATATGGAACACACGAGTCCCTTCCATTGCTGCCCACGACCATGATGGTGCTCGAACCTGTTTTGGGATCGCGGATCCCCTGATGCCAAATATTTCAGTGTGCCACAAGAGGCTATATACGAATAGCGGCTCCTCAAACATAAGATGCCCTTCAAGGCAGCGTATTCCTGTCCCACGGCTGATTTCATTTCCAAGTCCAAGAATTGCTGGTAACTTGTCCGATGCAAGTGTCAGCTTACAGTCGCTAAATTCATGGATCTTGCATGCATAAAAGTGGTAGAGTATGCCTAGTGCCTCGTGGCGCTCAGTATGGTCCGAAATATCAGAGCTAAATTTCTGCTTAGCGATCGGTCTGATATGCTGCCCCAAGTAATAGGAAGTATTCACGTTGGAGATTGTGTCTTCTTTGTCGCCGTCTTCGCTCACTCGATAGCGAGAGCACTCCCAATGAGCTTGCGTGCCATCGAAATGCAAAATCCGCCTAGAAAGAGTACGCTCTTGGAGAACCCACCCTCGGTGACTAATGGTTGATCGTTGTGGTGCGATAACTCCTGTGTACCTGTTACGTAGATACAAGTAATCAAAGGCCGGAGATCTCGACTGGTACGGCAACTTGACCTCCATCTGAACGTCAGGATTTGGCGTTAAAAAGCCTGCATGATCTCCTGATGATTCCGATGCAGAAATGGCTAGATACGCCTTCTCGTACACTAGCCCCATTATTTTCGCCTCACGCTCCCAGTCCTCGTGGTTATCTTGAATGATACAAATAGAATCTATCCAGACGTACTGTACTTCAAGTTTCCGGGCTATGTATATAGAATCATAGAATGTCTTTGGCAAATTCTCCAAATCGATCCTCTCTTTCAGACTTTCAATATTTTTCATAGTTGTGTATGGTTTTACCACGGTACCCCACGAATGACTGACTGCAATGTATCTCGCTCTAAGCCCGTTGGTCTCAAGTAAGCGGGGAGACTTTTTACCATCGAAGGAGACCACATCTATCACACGGGTTGGCATTTGCGGTTCAGCTTCAATCAAGTCTCCAACTAGTCCTAATCTGCACGTTGGATGATTTGAGTCACATTCGTGCAACCATCTCTGAATACACGCAATCGACTTTTCTGAACCAGATAGACCAATCGTCCGTCGTGGAAGCTCTTTTGCGGCGACAGTTCCTTCAGGCATAGCCTAATTACTACACTACCATTCGCAAAGGATCACTTTCTCAACTTACCATAATCTGCAAAAACAGAAACACTACCTGTTCCAACCAGATTCGCAGTCTCACCTGACTTTTCTGCTCTTCCTCTTTCCCTCTCAACTTTGGCCACATCTTGTACCTCCAGGACATCTCGCTTCTTTGCCAAGCACAGCCTCAACACTGCGGGTTCAGATAGAGTGATTCCCGAATCAGTGGCTTTGTGAAAAAGTCTGCAGGCGGCGCAAGTCTTCACTGTAGCTGCAGGATTCTCCAAGAAGAGAGTGTGATATAAACCTGGGATGCTAGGGGTGTTTCGTTCAACTTCAAGCTCGCCTTTTTCATTGTATTGTTGAAATAATTTACCGTGTTCGAAAGGGCTTGTTCTGAGTAGGGCCTCACCACTGATAGTCTTACAAGCTCTACAAAGACTGTCAGTTGACGGAATTGAAGAGGCTGCCTCTTCTAGTGAATCTTTGTCCATAGGGTCTTGAGTTGGAGAACTGAAACGTAATAAAAGGCGTTCCAAGAAAGACTATTATATTTTGAGAGATTTTACACTCAAAGTCAAGCATAGACTGGTCAAAAGCATTGTGTATCAGCTGATCTCAGCTGATAAAGTCTTCTCTCTTTTGACACCCATGATGACATGAGTGCGCCACTCATGTGATCCACGAATTAGATTTGTTTGTGTGTACATATCTATCTTATCTCATTTGCCTCATACTATGAATTGGTGAAGACCCTTGGTATCTCGAGACAAAGGTGCTATAGAGCCTTATACTGTAAGGAAAAAGCCCTTCAGTAGACTGTACTAACCAAAGTAACATACCAGAAATTAGCTGAACGTATGAGCAAGCATGCGTTCTTCTGATTCAATAGCAAAACAAAGACTTATAGCTATGAGATAGGATAGGAGGATAGGACATTAGATATAAATAAGATCTTCAAATGAAATAGAGAACCCATGTTTGAGTAGATCCCGGAGAATAAAGTATTATCTATGATAGAGTTATCTACTAAGAACAACTATGATTGTATCTATAACCATACAGTACACCAAGAGCTATGTTTGAATTCAGTTTCCTGGTACCTGGCCTGAAGGTTAGAGGCAACTCTATTGATCTCAGATTTGGTAGTTGTGCAACGCGTTTCATTTTTCAGCTTGTCATAGTGTACAAATTTAGCATCTTCTCAGACTAATCATGCTGCAAGATCGGGTAGATTTAATTTAACAGTTCACCGATTATCAATGAGAGAGATAGTAAAGAAGGTCAAGGCATCCGATACAATCTGAATAAAATCGTCTTATAGTTATCTTTATTTCTGCTGTCAAGGTGGCTGGAAACGGTAAATGGAAGTTGTTACTATGGCTGGCTGCCCGCCCCACCTAGCCTCGCTTAGATGCCAAGACTCGAGAGCACCCCTGAGCTGCGGAGGTAATCCTTCGGGGTACTCCCCATCCTCAAAAGGCTGAGCGCTCAGTCCTCCGCTTACAAGGGGGGGTTGAGCTTTTATTTTCCGATCTATTTCCTCCAGTAGCACAAATAGCCAATTGCGACGGGTGCATCACAGAGTCGCAATTGTGGCTGCGTCGCAGTTTGAGATCCCTAACGCGAGTTGCTCCTTTGGAGTGGAGAGCACCAGAACCAGAGGTTATCTCTAAATTTACTTGGAAACCAGGGGGATCAATAGATAGTAGCCGTGTTCCTTGTTTGTTATAAGTGCCGAAATTGATGTTCTGGTGAACAGTATGCTAAATTGGTTCTGCTTCGAGAAGCTGCATCACTCAATTGGCATCCTTCTGCATTTCAACCAGAAGAAGATGTTGGTTGCTCAATGTAAGGTATACAAGGCCTGGTCGCTCACAGTTAAAAAGATTTCATTTACAGCATCGATATCTAGCTCTCCGTTACAGGTACATCTCCTCATTTACAGCTTTCTCTACACGTTTCTCTTGACTTACTTCACCATCTTGCTTCATCATGGTTTCCACTCATCTTTCTGGAGCCCGAGCTTTCGAATCAGTTATACTCGTTCTTGCACTTGGAAATCTGATTACAGCAGCTCCAACTCGGTTTGCAGATCTAGCTGCAGGACCTTTAGATGTTTATGTGCCCGTACTTGACCCTAACATCTTTGTAAGAAGATCAAGTGCTTTCTTTCCTGATTATATAACCTACTAACAATGACAAGAACGATGCCTCTTATAAAGGGCCAAATCTTGTAGCCAGAGCCAAATCTACAAAAGGAACGACCTCCACGACTTCTACACCTGGTACGGTTCCTGTCAAAAGCCAGACGGGTTATGAAACAAATGAGGCCTTCATGGCCGCCTCGACTGCCTACCACAAATTAACAGACGAAATGTAAGTATACCCAAGTTTCCAACCCACCTTGAAACCTGCTCTAGCAACACTCCTGGCAAACGCTCTATGGCAGCTTCACAACTAACAAACTTCAGCTACACACCCGCTGCCGCCGCCGCCACTACCGCATGGGACGGCTTGGGAAAATATCGGAGCGGCGATTTGTCCGGGCTGCGCGCGGACCAGATCGCAGAGGCATCCAAGCTAGCCACCGCAGCCGCGCCGCTCTTCGAATCCGCCCTGGACGGCGCGACGAAGTAATTATTTCCCCGGCCTCCAAATGCTACAATGCTGCCCCATTGGACAGAAGTGCTGACAGTTGACGCAGGGTGAAAGAAGCGCGCGAGGCGGCGGTCGCAAAGTTTGGAGAAAAGCTGCTGCAGGAGGGAAACATGAAGAGCAAAAGCCATCAGAACCACATTGACACGGCAGCCGGCTGGGCTAAAAACGTGGCTACGTGGAGCTCGAGGCTCACTCTGATTGCGAAGCTGAAGCGTACGGCTAACTGAATTACATGTTTCCGAATCTTGCATCTAGCACAGGTGGGAGTGATATAGAGGGGTTGGGGCATTTCATATGCACCGAGCGCGGCGTTATAGGAGTAGATGTGGTAGATCGAAATGCAATTACAGATACTAGAAGTTTGGGCATAGTTCACTTCGGTGCTGACCTCTTGGTACTTTCGTTTGAATTCTACTAACAATACCATGCGAGCTCGATCTTTGGCGGTAGTTCACCTCGCAGATGCCGTTAGCGAAGCTCTCTGTGACTCGAGAGGACTTCCGCAGCCTCCAAGACTTAGTCTTTGGTGCTCCACGTTGCCGCGATGTCTCGCTGAACGCTACTTGGGAAGCAGGAGAGTTGTGCTTGAAGGTCTTGAAGTGCGTGTCTTATTATCCAGTTGATAAGGGACTGGATGTTCTCTTTGTTATGGTAGATGCTCATAATGTTGATCACACTCTGTCTGATTGGTGGACCTCCGGAACATTTGCCTTGACCTATCATAGCACCTGGTTGCTAGCAGGTATAGAATACGAATTATGGAACCAATTGATTTTAAGAATAAATATTTATTGAGTAAAGCCGCTGCCTATAGTTTGTAAGTATTCGGTCACACAATCACGTGACGCTATGTACAAAATTACTAGTCTTGGTCTTCACTTTTTGACTTGAGGAAGAGGCATGAAGAATGGCAACAAGTTGTCTCACAAACAGCTCACAATGACACGATATTTCAACAATAAACACAGAATTTATATTAATCTCCAACCACCCTCTTTATCCTCTTCACCTCCCTTTACTTTCAATCTCGTATGTGCCTATGCTCTCCTACCAATAGCGTGCAGGAAGCAGAAAACCGCAAAAGGGATATCATACCCCTGTCCAAAAATCCTATCCATGCCTATGAGTTGCCCAAAACGATGAATCCTTGGCTTAAATAACTCCCTTCCATCCAAGAAAAAAAAAGCAAAAGTATAAACATGAAAAATTGCAAACTATCCTGCTTACAGGGATGATGATGATGAAATAGTATAATGCTCATAGAAAATTATAAAGAAACCTCCAGGCAGAATGCAAATGCGGACAACAGACATGTGTATCCCAAGTGTTCAAAGAGAGGTCCAGAGCGATGCATGAGAATTACCACACAATTGTCCCTCAAACTAGCCAGAGCATGAAAAATCAGATTGTTGATATGGTAGTCTTCTTCATATTATTCCTCCATATATAGTGGTAGGTGTTGACTATTTAGAAGTGACCGTTATAATAGACAGGTGAAACTGGAAATTGGATCCATGAGTATGAAGATCCTAACGCAGGAATATGCCGTGCACCAAATTCGGATGCATAGCAGTGTCGACGAGCTTGGGTTGGTGGAGGAAAGAAAACTGTTGCAGTGGTTATGGAGATGGCATTGGACGCCGACTTCTCCACCCGAATATGAGAGACACTTCTGAAAATGTGTCTCACGTCATCCACCCTGGAACATCACAGTCCCTTAGGCCCATAATGACATAAATGCCACAATCTCTTAAGCGACAATCGGTAATACGCAAGTAGTGTGGTCATTTATTTTGGAATTTGATCTCTCGTCTGCACTGGATTCGTCAAGCCATAGGGTCGTTTAGCACGTATTTTTCATAAGCTCATAGTGCGATAAGTGGTATGTTTGGGTAGATCTTAATGCCCCCAAGATCCCTTATTGTTGTTGTCCGGACCAAGAAGCCCAATTGCCCCCGGCTTGAGGAGGTTGTGGTGCCCAACCCTGCGCACCTGGCTGAGGGGCCGCTGATGTCCCTTGATGCATAAATTGCTGGGAGTTTTGCTCGGGGTACAGGTTTCTGCTTGGTGGTGCTGGATAACCCTGTCCCATACCTTGCATTCCTGGATATTGCATACCAGGTTGCATTTGAGGATTGCTTCCTGAATGACGAAGTTGTGGAGGTGGGTTGTGAGGCGATTGAGGTATATGTGGGGATTGTTGAGAGTGCCCGGTGTAAGTAGGATACTGGTGCTGAGGTGACTGCTGTGGTTGGGAAGGAGGATACATGGGGCTTTGCTGCGCGAAACCATATGAATTTCCACCTTGACCAAGTTGGCCCCCTCCGTAAGACATACCTGGCGCAGCCATTGATCCTTGAGGACCTCTCATAGGAGATTGTGGAATGGGGTTCTGCTGGCGCGGAGGTTGCGAGTAAGATTGGGTATTCATCATATGCTGAGGGGTCTGTTGAGACATGGTAGGCTGTTGCATACTGCTCTGTGAGGTACGAGGAGATTGTAATGCTTGCGTAGATGGCATGCCATCATTAGTTCCTATTGGTTGCTGAGCGATTGGTGGAGGAGCTTCGTGAGGCTGTCTCCAATGACCTCGTAGATATTCGTTGTTTTGGTCTCTACGAGTGTTGATGGTCTTGTTGTAGTCTGCTGCATTGTGCGACTGTGTCAGCAACTCAGTGGGTGGGCTTGCCTGGGTCCGATCTTGATATGCTGGCCCGGTGATTTCTTGGCGTGGCCGTTGTATATTGCTATAGTCCCTCAAACGGAGATCCGGTTGCTCGGGTGCGAGAGTAATCATCGGGAGCATCTGCCCATTACCGGAAGCACCAATCATACCAGGTTGAACGGTCTGTGGTTGTGTGTGAACCCCAAACTGTGCTGGACTGCTGGCGTAAACAATATCGCCGTGATGGCCCAAGGTCAAATTTGCGGTCGCGCTGGCTTCTGCGGCGGCTGCATCTCGTGCCTTTGCGGCACCAGGCCTTTTCTCTCCCGCCAGGTCCTCCTCGGTGAAGCCTTGTTTTCGTGCTTTGCCCTCCCAATAGTCATCCCTGACGCGTCGACCATTGACAATGACCCGGCTCCCAAACTGTCGGAACATCGATTTGGCAGTCACGATAGCGATCTGCCGTGACCGATAGGAGAAAGGTAAGATCTCTTGATGGATCAAATCCTCCTTCTCGGCTTGAGTGGCGATGATTTTGTACAACGATCTGTTCTTGTTGAACAGCAGGTAGGAATCGCGATAGCCAAGTACCCTCGCGCATTCGGTGGCCAGCATAAACAGCTTATCCCCTCTGTTAGGCACAAAGAAGGTGCGGCATCTATATTCGCGACCTTCCACCAGATGGCCGGTCGCGGTTACCTTCTTTTCTCCATGTTCGTCGTATTCCCGCGGTATATATTCATCTCCTTCCGGTCCGAGCTGGTCGGTGGTATGGTCTCTTACGGTCGGCAGAGCCTTGATCACGGATTTCGGGGTGGTCTTGGGTGGCGAGGATTGGGTTGGGGTGGTGTTGCTGATCTGGGAAGGCAATTGCGCGGTTTGCGCCTGAGGGGTTTGGGGTGGAGGAGCATTGTTTTGTGATTGCGATGATAACGGCATTGGGGACTGTGTAGGGCTTTCTGGCACCCCGGGACCTCTCATAGGTTTCATCGGGCGTCCTCGCTTTCGTGGTTTGGAGTCACCTGGAATTGATTAGAAAAGGTGATGGAAGACGGAAACGCGCACGAGTAACACATGGCCACCAGATTTAAATGAGGCGCGATAGTAACCGGAACGAGGCCGCTAGCACAACAAAATGGATCATCGATAAACATACCCTCATCTCCCAGATTATCACCTTCCTGTACGTCTCCGTATGTATCACCAGAGTGGCTTCTCTTGATGCCTCGTGGACTTGTGTCTGGTGTTGCGGGGTTGGCCAAAGCTCCTAGTTTGGCATCAATATTAGCATCAATGTTGGACATTTGTGATTCGACGCAAATATCACCATCGCCACCAGCAACAGGTTGAGTGATGCATCGGTTTGCAGATCGCATAATATCCAGCAGCCGCCAGGGCGATTCGCGCAAAATCACGACGGGCGGTGCTGGAAGTATGTGAGGTTATGTCATGATGTTTGTTATCTTACCTTGCTGCGAATTGAGCGCCGCTGGGTTGACGGTGCCAGAGCCGTCTGGTCCGAGACCGTTGCGCGCCTGGACCGAATACATGGCGAGGGAGTTATACAACAAAAGGGATCTGACGATGCCAGAAGTAGATTCTCTTTTGATCGCTTCTTTCGTCCTTCGTGCGATGCGGGACTCCCAGCGGAGCGCGTTTGCGCAAAGGTAGAGAGTGTTGGGTTGGGATTGGAGTACGGTACGGGTCGGTGCACAGTGGTGGTAGTTCGTTCAGGGCTGCATAACCACTACTCGTGCTTGCATATGGTGTATGTAATCGGGCGGATAAGGCCGTACGTGATGTGATTGATGTATGCGCTGCGAACTGATGCGATGCCAATAAGAATAGTGCTGCTGCTGGCTGGGTTAGTCAGGATGCTACTGCAATTGGCGACCACTGCAGTTTCTTGCTGCAACGGCTGATGTTGAAGGGTCGGGGGGTCTGCGCAGTTAGTTGCAAGTCGCGATGAGAAGATGGCGATGCGATGCGATGCGATGCGGATGAAGATGAGTTTCCCCCCACTACTGGTGTCTGTTTTGGGCATATATAATTAGGATTGGCATGATGCTTTGCTCGCTCTGATGGGGGAATTGGACTGGGTTGGCTGTGTATGTGTGCGTGTGTATACAATAGAGGCTCAAGCTCAAAGATATGCGAGTCTGCTGCGTATGTGACCTTGCGACCTTCCCGCGATGGTTGCCGTTCGTTTGCGTATGAATGATGCCCCTAACCTTACAGGCTCACCACAGGCCACCGACCGCCCACCCGTTTGGAGGCCCCCTGGCTATAATAATAATAATAGTAAAATCAACTCCCAGCGAAACAGCCAGAGCCCACCGATGGACGATTCCGGGGATGGCAAGCGAACAAACTTGCCTCCTGTTGGGCCACCCAGCCAGGAAAATAAAAGAGGCCCTGGGGACAGCTGCAGCTCGAGTCCCGCCCCGCGATGTTCACGAGAAGTTGACGATTGGTGACCCAAAAGCGGGTATATGGGACAGGCAAGTAAGTAAGTATGGAGAAGTGCGGAAAAGACGTGCAGTGTCTCACTGCGACCTATAGAGTTCCGCCCAATCCGTGGTGGTCCAGCAGTGGGAGAACAACTGTTAGGCTGTTAGGGGCAGGTGGGAGCGTTGGAGAACTGGAGAACTGGAGAACAGGAGAGGTCTGGGATAGGTTCGATATCCGAAAGACACATCAGTTGTTGATTTCCAAAGGTGATGATCTCCTGGAGAAAAAAGGACCTGCTGAAAGTGTCTACTACTCGACCTGTCTTGAAGATGCGAATCAGAAATGCCTGGCCGCGCTGTGACTCGTGGACTTGGGGTCTTGACGCCGACGCGTTCGCACGCTGGCTAAATTGCTCACGAAGGGGCTTACATACGCGAGGAAGTAAGAGAATCCCACTGACGCAGCGGCTCTTGATATTACTCACCAGCGCGAGTTGATGATATTGGACAAGACGTGCATGGACCGTAGAGAAAGGCTACGGTGCACCGCTGTGGCGTGGCTGATGCTTTCTGGATTGGGGAGGATATCAGGAAAGCCAAAAGATCATACGAGGTGGAGGAATGACGGGAATGTGAAGGTTTGGATTCTAATCGCATTCTCGTCAGGTACGTGTACGTGGTGACGAGGCTTGAACTGATGGTGAAACTGAATCTTACAAAAATAACGATATTGACGATGATGATGAGGCGTCTCCCGGAAGACAAGAAAGGAAGAAGGCTAGCTGGTATGGGAGGAATGATTATTGTTACCTTTTATGAAAAGGATGAGATCAGCCTGGCAACCATGCATCCAAATATGCCCGTCCATACAGCTTTAGCGGGAAGAGGAAGAAGCTTGAGAGCTCGCGGGTGCTGAATGGGGTAATATGTACAAATTCTGACCATTCAGCTGTTCACAACTCTCCTGGACCCAAAGATACCTGATTTGACCTGAAGTTGAGGTCACTTTCTCAAAAGCATATCTGAACCCCAGACTTTCTAGCATGTATCAGGCAGATCTCCAGCTCCGATATGGTCTGGTCTGAAGAAATGCAATATGCTACCATGATACAGGCAAGACTCACGCTCTGAATTCCACTGATGCTTCTAGGCTCTTGTCCTATCTGGAAAGGAAAATTTAAACGGTACAATGAGAACTAGCAATGACGATTATGAGACGTAATATCAATCTTAGTCACGCAGAAACATACAATTTCCCCTATTCGAACTTTAGCCCGATCAAGAATCACTTGCGGCCGTGGCTGGACCAATATCAGTGGCAACTTATCGTTCAAGTCGACTGTATATATTTTTATATTGGCTTTTTACCCTGCGCTTCAAAGATCTTCAGTCTCTGGGTATCGCGGGCCGGGGGTCAACAGGCAGCCGTGCCGAAGTGGTATTGGACAGTATGCAAGTGTCATTGGTCCAATATCGAGTCCTGTTGATTGCGACTTTACTTTGCAAGAGGAGGTCATGGTCAACACTTGATGATTCCCTTTCCCTGGTCTTGACATACCATCGGCCATGTAATTGGATAGATGGGGTTTCATGGACATCTGCAATGGATGATCATCAAACACCGCGATCTCCAACGAGTCTCATTTGTCTGGACCATCGTCCAAGACATGACAAACGCCACACGTCCCCTGCTTCGTTACTACTCTAGGAATTATCTCTCGCATTTTCGTTTCGGGTTCTGCGCCAGTTCTTACACTCCTCATTCCTCCTGATATACACAACTACTGAACGGAACTCAACACCTTGTGCCGTAGCTTGGAAGATTGCTTTGGAAACTCCCGGCGAGATGGCTTCGGTGAGCACATCATTGGTTTGCCATGTAAGCTTCCCATCCCTAGGCAAGCCTGTTCCCTCGGAACGGAAAACGTCCGTCCATGACTTCGAGCCACTCCGTGCCATTATTTACGGTTGGTTTATGTGGTGTTTAGGCGTGACTTTGATGACAGGCACCGGCGGTGGGTGTTGGAATACTGCCCACGGCACACCTATGCGTTTACTACGTACACAAACCAGGAGGCTATACTCCGGTAAACCGTCGATGACTTCAATGGAAGTAACTCATATCTCACATCCAACGGCTCCAACGCATCTCAATCAAACCTACGAAGCGAGCCTGCACAGACGAAAGTCGCACGTGCAGACTGCAGGTCATCTGATCTCGCAAAGTGAGACATTTCCCCAGCAGCATGCATGTCTTAGGTAGAAGTTGTGATGCTTGTACATTTTCTCTCCCTGACCTCTGGCTCTCTGGCCACCAAGCAGTCCGAGAGCACGGAAAGGGTGTGGTGAAGGCGATGTTGGTGGTGGTGGTGGTGGTGGAAAAAATGCTTTAACTCCCACGTTAAACCATGGCCTCTCTCTGCCTCTACGCGCCGCAGCGGATCCTTCATATGCACAACATCAGGCTGTGCATCCATCTCCACACGCCAATCATGGCAATCATCCCTTCCATATCTTGACCACCACCACCAACGCAACCCTTCGCAGGACCCTAGATCTCTACCGACCCGACCGACCCTACCGACATCACCGTCTCATTCGCCGGCTTACTCTGGTGTTGAAGAGGGTGTTGAACTCAACGGGAGATCTTCTGCAATATGCAATATGCTCCAACAACCACACCCGTCTCTCTTGCGGCTTACCGATGTGATAGCGGGGTGAGGTGTGGAGGGGCTTTCCCTCTGAAACTTCCACTCCCTTTTGAGTCCATGGCCGAAAGCGTTTATCGCAAAACCCCCACGCCGTTTCGAAAGAAATATAGCATGTCATGTGCACATATAGAGGCCTTCCTCAGTGATTATAGATTGGTTTCCTGTTCCGCCGTCAAACTTTAAATTGATGGTGGCTCAACATTTCGCTCTCCGCTATTTTTTTCTGAGTATTGTTCTGTATGGTTGCGATTCCCCAATCCTGGGATTGATGTAACAGTCTCACCGACATAATACAGTCCTGGATGCTTACCTCCAGCCACATTCCAGCGGTTTGGAATTCTGGAAGATGCTGAGCAGCATATTCTTCAAGATCTGAAGCACATTTTGACACGGGGCTTACTTGCCACCAGCACTTCTATCTTCAGTATGATTCCCAATCAAGCTTGTCTCATTTCCTCTCCGACACGAACTATATACTATCGTCAGCCATATAATTGGTCCTCCACCGGGGATGCGGAGGGGGCCTAGGCGCGATTGCCTCAGAGTCCTTGAGACATTCTCGTGTTCCCTGTCGGATTATTCTCTGATCGCTTTGGTCACACATTCTCAACCATGGCGATCGAGAATCAATTTATCGATATCCTTGCTTTTTATAAACAGAGAGCCTAGTCTCGCTAAGCATAGTGCAAATGTCCGTTCCGGGTCACCCGGCTTAGGTATGTGGGTACCAAGCATCAGACACACTGGTTCTCTATCGTATTCGAAATGTTCAGATCGAGGCAGCAGTCTTCTCTACCAGATCTTGCGAATTTTGCGAGGTAAGTGTTACGTGGAGATGTTTTCTTTTGGAATAGCTCTGTTCTGAGCATCCTTTCACCTCCTTTATGGCATGTGAAAATGTGAATAAATCCCAGAGTATAAATGAGAAAAAACGCCTGATTTACATCTTCTTGGTTGTTCTCCAATCTTCTTACGAGGTTGATATCCTGGGCAGGGAATTTTACGTATGACATAACAACTACTTTACCGCCAGAATATAACCCATCTCCTTGTGCATATTCAGTGATTCTTATTACCTGAAGCATTTCTAGAAATTACACTCAAGTGGGTTAGACTGTACGAAGGGGGTGTCAGCTGCTCGCCCGTATCTATATTGACACTTACCGGTCTTTACCGCGCATCGCGTCTTCCATCATCGCTCCAGTTTTCAAGTGTCACGCAGAGCCATCGACCGACCAAATCGGCGCCGGTGTGAGCACCAGCTAGGCGTCTTCGGGGTCCCATTAGCATCAGAAAATGCTTAACTCGTACCTCTTCGACCTCTTTATGCTGCTTGATTCCATAGCGTACAAACACTATAGATCTTTATCCAAGAAGAGTGCCGTATGACTAGAAATATGTTACGATATATGTTAGTTACCACGGACCCATTCGGTGTGTGACATAACATGTGTATATGTAGTAGCGTGGCCATATCACTGAGAAGCCTGGATGGTGCCTATAAGAGAAGAGGCTTTGCATGACGCTAGTATCAATAACCAAGCACCGACAGAGCGCTAACAGCTCATTTATCCCAAACCGCGATTCTGGAACTCGGCATGTGACCTAGCTAAGTAGTATGTGTATCTTCTTTCGTCTTCTAGGCTGGTTTAATCCTCCGAGATCGATACCTTTCTCAGCGCTTGTAATGCAAGAAGCACTTATCAAAGCACCACCCTCTCTTGGATACCAGAAAGCACTTTTATTGCCGCTCTCGAAACATGGCAGCAGGTGGAAATATCACGTGTATAGTGTTATAGCATTCAAACGTCACATTGTTACTCGGAATATGCATTATATATCAGCTTTTGGTTAAGGTCCCGAAGGATGGTAGATATTTAAACAGTTAGTGGAGAGGTTCAAAAATTGTTTCTTTTCTATATTAGAGTTCCACATGGTAAACCTTTTCTCTTCCAAAGAAATTTTGTCGATTCGAATTCGACTGGCCGTGACATATAATATAACAGAATTCTGGCAAGTCAACTACTTATAAGAATCGGTAGGTGATCGCAACTTGTCCAATTTTCCAGAACTTATATCATACAATTTCCAACCATTAACACACTTAGGTCATGTATTTTTCCTATCTTCAAGTTGCTATTGCACTTCTTAAAGGCATCTTCCTAACATATAACCAATATTTAATGTTCGCCTAGTCATCCACTGGTATAACCTCGTGCATACCAAACTTGACGCCGATTCCCTATCCGCTAATGTGTTATCCCACAGTTGACAGTGATAGATAGCTGACCGTAGCGAATGCTTATTTCAATTCTCCATGTTTTTGATATATACCCAATCACGTAGTGGTTGGTAGCTACTACTAGATCTCCACATCTTGTCCGAGTCAAACTCTCTAGTTCAAGCCCACGTAGTATCTCTGCCGCGCCGAATCAACACTCGGATATTCCACTAATGTGTGCTGTTCCTCTATACGATGTGGGTATGACAGCTACTACTTAAGTGTCTCGGCAGATCTTGGGATGGCCATGAAAACTTGCTAAATGTTCTTTCCAGCTCCAGTCTCTCGACGTTCCAATTCGCCAATCTCATATCCTCCAGCTTCATCGCGTCCCGTTCCGCCGTCTCGATAGCCCATATTCTTTGTAGTGCGCCGCGAAAGCAGATCACATAAACTCGATACAGGATCAAAATGCAGACTACTATCCATAAGCCAAATTCGATAATGGCAAGGTTATTGGTAGTTGCAGACGGGATTTCTGCTCCACAGTTCGTAGCCGTTGCCTGCCCGTGACAGGGAGCCATTTTTTGCCAGTCTCAAGGTTTTTGAGTTAGATAGAGGAGGCAGGCCTAGAGGTAAAGCGATCGATGCGCGCTGCGTTTGTAGCATAGAAACTAGAAGCGGTAGTTCTTTTTTAATGAACTGAAATGAGTTGCCATTTCGATAGGGAATATTTCGCAGCACGGAATGGCTGACTTTAAGATGTGAGGTCGAGATCTAGATGGTTCCGTGGTACATGACTAGCTCAGAGTTAAACGCGAACAACCAACGCATGCTAGCCGAAAGTCATAACGGGAATTAGCCCAAAGTCAGAATTTGACATCAACTGACCTGGAGTCTAGGAATTTCTTGGTGTGTGCTTGACTCATTACTTCAACTGTGAAGTTTGAAATAAACACCGTTAGCTATTAAACTTCACGCTTCGTAGGAATTACTATGTTGCACCAGGCTGGACACAGACTTCAGGTCGGCATTTGAGTTTCGAATTGACAGTAGAACTTAGTAGAGACACCGCCATGATTCTTTTCTTGCGACCAAGTAACTCTCCTGACTGAGTAAGTTTAACTCGCAATAATATGTGAGATCGATGTAAACCTCATATATGTGCGATAATCCCGATCGATGTTCCTAACTGGGCGCCGATCAACATTAAGGATGATAAGGGTTAGTTTGTACCTTATCTATAGCCTTCAGCCATTGTCAGAGTCTTTGGTATCGAGTGCAATTGTCGATTACTGATAAATTGTTTGCATCCAAGATACAATGAGTGCAGTTGCCATAAATATGGCTACGATAGTGTCAAAGACCTCTACTCACGACAAGGACAAAAGAGGAGGTTCCTCTGCGTAAACTTGTGATAAGGTTCTTGTATTCTGATAAGTCTAAGGAAGGAAGGAAGCTCTCCGTATGGAGAGATCTAGGTATACCTACTAGCTAGCTGATGGGGGATGTGTGCCTGAGGCCACAACAACTGCTGTACAATACTTTCGCATTCGAGCACCTTTTGCCAAGAGATGATTATAACAATCGAAACCTGCTGCAAATGATTGGGTTTACCATCATAAACAAGTTCGAATGCTGAATATCCAGATACCTTCTCATCCAACCTGCTTGTTAGGCCCGTAAGATATAGATAGCACTACGTAATGTCCATAGAGTGGATAGAAACTCGCAGGGTTACTGATTCGTCTTTGTGGTGAGCTGTAAGCATACCTAGTAAGTGGTCCTGACATTCGTATGTTGGAAAAGCATTCTTTTTGTAGGCTTATCTCGGCTCTACTATAGGAGTGTTATCCTATATTAAAACTATATCCAGTCCTCAGTCGAGCCTGTGCATTCATCAAAATCCAAGCTCTTCATCTCAACTTCCCATTCACAGATAAATATGAAATTCCAAAGCCTAATTATCGTCTCCTTCCTAGCGATGTTCGCATCGGCCAGGCCAACTCCCTCTCCTGATAGTCTGGTAATCAGCAGAGGCTGCAGCTGCCACAAAGCACAAAGGTAAGTCCTCGCAGGCCGGAAGCTTTTGTGGTCTAGATTATACAGGTATACAGACACTGGTTTGGCCACACCCAGTTGGAGATGAATACATCTGTGGTGGCACAACATGTCCTCGCGACCTCACCGAGGTGGTTGCAAAGCGAAATATCTAGATATGGATAAATTAGCTGTCAACGGTACGTCCACTACTGTGGATTGAGATTTCGAATGATATTTATGTTATCTTTCGCCAGAGTCGAGATTGGGAAGACTGCGCAAGGCATGGGCAATTATACTTCTAGAAACCGCAGGTTATTGGAATCACTGGCCTAGTACCCATATAGAATTATGATCGAACGTAAGATATACAACAAAAGGCCAAATATCAGAAAACGAGAGAATTAGTTATTAAAATCTCATCCTCCTATATCATGAAATCATCTTTTTAGTCGATACTTGTTGTTGAAATTCTTCAATTGACTTCTTGAGTCATCTATATATTTGCAACATAGCTTTTCTTCCATGTTGGGATTTCTAGCCTAAATTGCTTACCTGCGTGAATAGATGGGTCCCAGCACCGACCTGCTTCTAGTATGTGCATATTTACTCACAAGGATTTTAGTACTCAAATTTTTATCACATGAACTGTTAAGCTTCTGATTATGTGCTAGGGCGCCATACCAGATGATTCTCAATAATCTAAGCAAACAATGCTCTCTGAGTAGGCTGATACTGAACTGATAGGGATATACCGCTGAATTCTAGCTCTTCGCGCGGCTTGAGAAAACTTTGTGAATTTCTGCTCGCTCTTTCCAAATTACAAAAGGGGCAATAACAGGGACAGTCACAGGAATTGCTGTGGCCCACAAAATCCAAACGTTGGGAGAAATATTAACACCCGAGGCATCAGCTGGAACCGAGAATAAAGGCGACGTGCTAAAAATCGTCTAAAAGATGTCAAGGAAGCTCTGGAATCATTCCATAAACTCAAAGGAAGAACATGCTGTCTATAGTCAACGTGTCTCGTAAAGCTTGCTTCGCGATATTCTGCTGCGTAAAGTTATATAGCTGATGATCAGCCAACACTATTTAGGACTCGAGAGATAGCAAAGAATATCCCAGAACATGGACTCTGCCAGAAAACATCTGAATAGCCTTCGAAAAACTTCCTATTGAACGGATTAAGATTTCCAAAAAGAGCGGCCCGCATGTATCAGTCTTGCTGGTACATGCTGTTTTGAGCAACGTTTATTGGCTCACTGTCGATTGACTCTCAATATGTAGCACCACTACGTAATATCACGTATGTGCCAGTTGTATTGCAGAGTAATCGGTGTTGTATTCAAAGAGGTAATCTGGCATCTCTATCTCGGCCTATTTCGACCTCTTTCAAGGATCTTTTTTTCCACAAGAACAACAGCCGAAGAGTTTTCTTCGAAAATATCATAAGTTCAACAGACGTAATGTGGCAGTGCTAGAACAGAAGGTGTTGCGTTTTCAGAGAGGAGTGGTTGGACAGAACGCCTCCACAGCCTTACGTAGAATTTGGCCGTCGGTGTATGCACCAAGCCTGATCATCAACTTTCAGGCCATGCACGTCTTACTACGCTCATGCAGCCTGACTGTCGTTGAAAATATACATAATAGAAAAGATTCTACTAAGTTGAAGATATTCAAAATTCATTTTCACGAGGCAATGATAGCCATGAGCGGAAAGATTAATTTCCTTCTGAATTTACAACGTTATTTTAATCACTGGACATATATATTATCTTTATAGAAATAAGACGAGTAGCCAGGTATGTAATCACTTTTATGGTACGGGTTCTGAGTTTGAACTTTAATAGATATCAATTTTGCAACGCTTGAAGCATCATGGCTAGACGACATCGTCAGGATGTGACGGAAGAAAATAACCACTTCTTCAAAATTCCAAGGCGAGAAAAAAGGATCAAGACTGGCAAAGAGGCTCGTGTGGATCGAAGGTCAGAATACCAAACTCAAATTAGAATCGAAGACATTCTCATGCCCGGCACAGAACTGTCCAAAAAGACCATAGCGATGTTGATGATGATCAACATTTCGGAAAAGGACCACACCATCGTAATCACAAGTATAAAGCACCTCGAAAGGCTCATCGACGAAAATGCCATAGCCGTGCCGGTTATAATGTTCGACACTATAGGAGACCACGTCATCATCAGAAGGATGATGGTCAGACTCCTCAATTATTACATCCTTATCGCTACGCCACGTCTAATGATAATGACTATTATGCTCCACTATGGAGAACTGGTCACAGATACCACACATACAGAGATAGCGACGCCTATGTTTCTCGAAGGACGAATGACTATAACTACTACGGATATAGAGATGACTATGCCTATGCTCCTCCAAGAACACCTAATCGTAGATACGATATATATGGGGATAATTACCACTACGCCCCTTCTCGACATACACCGCCCAACTACGGTCATAGAGATGGCAATTATCACTCTTATGTTCCTCATCCAATCCCACCTCTTGATTACGCCTTTGTAGCTCCAAGCTATACGCATCGTTTCTTTCGGCGACTCAGTCCTAACTATTATCTTCATCGCAACCACCCGAGTTATATAATCCCTACAAAGCCGCGCAGGCAACCGGTTAGAGGTGTATTCTTAAGGTTTTGGACTCGATCTTATTGATTTATTGACATATGTAAACGCACAGGAGGTATATGATTTATGAACAGTTGTTAGATTTCTACACATGTCTAGACAATTTAAAATATGCTACGCTATTAGGGTGTGAGAAGCTTGAATGTAAACCTGCAAGACAGCAAGAAAGGCGCTAGGAAATGTGAGTTTTCTTTCCCAATGGAATGATAGATTTCTCTTGTGTATTTAAAGGTCTTTGTATTCTATTTTGGAAAGATTGTTCAACTAGCTTTGGTTGCTACGTAGTCTGAGTGTCGCAAGTCACAGCCCAGCAAATCTGCGGCTTAAGTCTTTTATATTATGTTGTTGATACCACAGCAAAGTTCTCAAGTATTTCAATTGGTATAATGGCATCACTTTATACATGAGAACTCCCTTGTTTGTTACGAGATTTGAAATGACGAAAATTCAAAATTTGTAGTGTGGTATTAAATTGCTCCTCTATTGTGTTGTGTTGTTTCTACAACCGATATCAAGAGGAGACTTTGGCAGGTGGCCCTGGCCCCTCTGCAGTTTCCTTTGCAATTGGTATTTTCCTAGCTGTTACCTTTCCCTCTTCAAGTATTGCTTCTGGTATGGTAGTTTTGCGTACCATCATCAGACCAGACCCTCCAGTGAACTGTCTCGGCTTCATCTCAAACCGTGGACTCGGCTTGTAGTTTACTGCATCTCTCAAAGCAGCCAGCTCATACATGAGAATAACTCTACACACGATTACAGAAACCATAAATCGAGAAATTACATAGATACTATCTCTCACAGAGATAAAAAGCATACTCGAGAACGCTAGTGTGCCGAACAAACAGTGTAGCACCGTGAACAACGGTGTTAGCCACGAGAAGAAGATGAAACTATATGTTTCTGGATATAATGTAATGACTACAGGCTTTTGTCTCGCCAGCGGCGTGAAATGTAGTCTGAAGAGATCGAGATATGATGCAGATGGCCGATTGCACTTCACGCTTGTGCGTAGTCGGAGGGCTACCGCACTGCTAATGTGAATTCCAATGTTCAAAACTGCCCATAGTAGCGGGATATATGTAACGTGGGGGGCAAATCCACATATGACACGACGACCAAGTTCCCAGCTAATTGATACCACATTGGCAATTGCGGCGAGAGCAAATAGGTATTCAAGCGCCATGATGATCCCTTCAATGTAACCAGGGAGCACTGGTGGACGGAGCCTACCGTCACGCTCCCGCAGAATCGCAAGTGGATCGCGGTGCTCAAAGGAACGCAGTGGGAAAACCGCTGGAGAGCCAGCGGCAAGCAGAACAGCGAGAAAAGGTCTCCGAGAAAGATCGAATAGCATCGCTGTTTCATCTGCGCTGGAGCCAACAGCGGCGAGGATAGTTGGAGTCAGGCCCAGCAGCACTCCAGCACCGGCCATGTTGCTTTTAATAAACTCTGAGGTGGCTTCTAGGATACAATTGCTGACTGATTGAGCCAGCACATTGTCTTTATCGGCACCGATATACCGGAAACGATCTATGAGCGTTTGATTGATGTTGCTCGTGAGATAGGTATCGTACTCTACCGAGCAGTTGGTGCGGAGGATACGATCGAAGACATGGCCAAATTCCGGGTACCAATGCTTGAATTGATCCCGTGGTAATTCTCTTGCTGATGCTTCATAACAAAAGAATGCCAATATCAAAATCGCCAGATATGGCTGCATGTGGGAAGGCATCTATCTGCCACTGTACAAGCAATTACAGACCAAAATTCATTGAGTCAAGGTGGCAGATATGATTATCGTTGCACGTATCTCATCGATACCCAAAAGGCTACTCAGCAGATTCTTTTAATCCACGGACAGGCTCGTTTTGGTGTTGTTTGACGGAACACGAAGAACGGGTGGTGGGATCTACAGTAAGACGCATCATTGCCAAGTAGAACTGAGAAGTGGCACAATTCGTTCAACGTACCGTACCGTGCGTGGGTTTATTCAATACAAGAAGATTTATATCTGCTCTGGAGAGAAAATCAAGGGTATTTTTGCAATTTCAAGAAATCGAAGACGTAATGGGGGTGACTCGAAATATTTATTTAGCGTGTAAAGTATTTATAGACATATATGTTATTTTAAACTTCGATATTGTCGCGCACGTGATGAATCGCTTGAATTAATGCTCTATCTGTTTTTCGATGGCAAGCTTATAATGGTATTTCGCGCAAAGGAATTCAATGAGGACTTAAATATCTACCTATGATTGAAAAACTAATGCTTAGTATGTGGACGAGTCGCGCACAATAACCTCATACAACGCTATAGACTTGACATCAGACTTGTTTCAGGAATATGACTAATAATGATCTGCCGTACAGAACAATTAGATATAAAAGTTCCCTGATAGATAGCTAATTTATAACAAATAGCTAGCATAACAAAGTAGATAAAAAGCTTCCCGCCATTGATGTTCCATCTAGTAAACTTTTCCCACCCAATTACTTAGCAACTGATCATTTGCAAAGTGAAGCGCAATCCCTAACATTTCTAACGTCGACCCCCCTTTTTTTAATTTAAGCAATCAAGATCGAACACCCCAAAGCCTCAATTTCGACAAATTTCTCCTATAAAACCTTGCAAATAGTCTACAGAACCAAAGTTCTAGCATCTAAACCAGATCTAGCCGTACTAGCAGAATATGCGGAATTAGCTATCTTTGAAATAACCGCTGATTTAGTTGCAAATGAATTTCGAGTTGCTGAATGTATATTTGTGATCGTTGCAATCTGGTGTGCCACGCCATCAAGTTTGCTATGCGACGAGGAAGGCGTGGCTGGTTTATGGGGCCAGAGGTGATTCCACCAATGATCCTTCGAAGTACTCTTTAGAGCTCTCGAAGTCGGTGGCCACGGCATTTCCAGAATGATGGAGGTGACCACCGGATAAGGCTTATTTACAGGAATTTCTTCGATGAAGGTTGTAGTAAGTTTGCTGCGCGGGAACACGCTGGATTCTGTTCTCGGCCATGGAACTTTCTCCACAAATGTAGTTGTAACCAGAATGGACTTAGTCACAGACCTATTTGACATTTCATGCATTGCTGCTTTCGGACCACGTCGTTGCAGAAGAGATGACTTCGCAATCTTAGAAACCTTGTGTTCAATAAGGGAAGAACTCACAGCACCAATAGGTGCATTGTTTGCCTCTGCGTGCGCATGAGTTTTAGCTGGAACGGGCACTTCCATTGTTAGAGTGACAGTTCTCTGAAGTGTTGCAGACCATGGTAGCGGGTCGGTAAAGGTTCGAAGCTGCGTTTCTGTGGTGCTATAATCACCAAATAGGTAAGTTTGCACATATCGAGAAGTCCCAAACGTGATCGTGCTAGTTTTGAGTGAATCTTTAGCCCGAGGGTCTCGTTGAAGCAGAATGGGCATCGCGGAGTCTTGAGGTGTACTAGCCGTACTGAAGGCATTTGGGAGTGTTTTGAACCAAGTGAACGCAGGAGCATGCTTGCTCACCCACATGGTATGCTCTAAGGTCGACCACGTTGTGGAAGCCCATGGAAGTGGATCCGTAAAGACAACTGTGCGTGTTGTTTTCCCTGTCCACTTACCACTCTTGTTTTTCCAGAAAGTCCGATAAACTGATGTTCCAGCTGTCATTGTCTTCGTCCACATCTTTTTCCCTTTTCTCTTAATTTTCAGATCTTGCTCACGTCGTGAGATACATGGCTGATCGCTGACAGTCGCTGTAACTGTGGGATTCTGCGGCAATGTATCTACCGAAGTTACTCCCAAAAGAGTGCTTGATGAGTTCTGGAGTGATAGTCAGTGTCATTTATTCCTGATATTTTAGGAAATCTGCCTACATTGGTAGACGACTCAAGTGACTGTTCTTGATTCTTTACAGCGGGTGCTGCAGAGATGAGGCACGCAAGAGCCAAAGCGCTTGTACTCAAAGTCGTGAGTTTCATATTGTGCGGATTTTCCAAAAGAAAATTAATTTGTGAATATGCATCGATGATAGAAGCAAAAGATGTATCTGACTACTATGGCACTAAGAGGTCCACTCCACTTGCCAGCAATAGTATAATTAAAACGCGCAAACACCCTCATCTCAACTTACCACATTTCGGCAGAATCACCAGCACTTAATAGAAGAGAAGATTTACCAATATACGAATAGCTTTGGTAATATCACTAGTTCCCGTCTTCAACGATAGAGGCGAAAAGTCCAGAGGCTCTAGTAAACAAAAGCTTTAGATGAATCACTATAAATACCTATTTGTACGGCTGTACTGCTCGAGTGTCTAAAATTGGTAAATATTCATAGGTGATATCAGTCGTAGCACGTATTGTCATCCAAAAGCCTCACGCATGAAGTGTGGTGGGTGAAATCTGGAGCTAAAGGAAGCGAGCTAGTTCATAAATTATGCTAATTAGATATAGAAGCGATACTGCCTATAATGCATCCCTTGATCTAGAACCCAGTATATAAGATTCGCACTCAAGAAGTCCCCTACAAATCAAGCAATCCTAATTTCATGTTTGCAACTAGAGCCTGCATTCTTTCATCCCCAGAAGCGCACATTACTCCCCAGGGAGTCCCTCTCTCCTGCTCGCCAAATCTGATGCGAAGCCATGGATCTGCTCCATTTTCCAAAAGAAGTTCTACCATTTCTACATCGTCAGCACGAGCCGCCAGGTACAACGCTGTAAAGCGTGGTAGCCTTGCAGCGCGAAGAGCGCTAGATGTTGGGTATCGTACTCCATCTTCAGGTGCATTGACATCACCACCATGAGCAATGAGCAATTGCATGATGGTAATACGCTCAACATCATGCTCTCCTCGGCGCGCAGCTGCGCTCATAGAGTTGTTATCAACGCTCGCGCCATGGTCGAAGAGAAGTTTCAAACTTGACAGAGTACCTCCCCTCGCAATGCACGACATAGGTGACGAAGATATTTCAGCTCCTTTATTGGGACTAGCACCATGGTGGAGTAGCCAACGAAAAAGGACTTCGTTTCCTGCGGCAGCTGCATCTCTGCATGACTTGTTATTGGCGTGTTATCTTAAAGATGAAGAAGACTTACCGGAGAATATGGGAATCAGTGATATCCCATCCCGTATCAAATAAATCCTGCAAGATCCCCTCAAAATTCTGAACATCTTGACCCGAATATCTTACCAGGTACGTATGCAAGGAAGATTCTGGCCTAGCTCCATACTCAAGAAATAATTTAATAAGTTCTCTGTTGCTATGATCGATAGCTGCTGCCATACTCCAGTGAAAATCAAAAACCTCTAATTCAGGGAGGTATGGGTCTGACACCCAATCCGCAAGTAACTGCTTGGCTTTGGCAATATCATCCTCACCTGCAGCAATCTTGAGTGCGTCGCGGTAACCTTTCGTAAGCGGCTCTTCACGTTGTGCCCGATCCGGAATTGGTTGCTGTGGTAGTTGGGCTCCAACAGTGGCATCATCTCTCGTGGCTCGCACTTCTGGTTGGGAGAGTGGTAATGAATCTTCGTTGAATCCTTCTATGATGATGGAACGGGACATTGTGCCTTGGCGAATTAGAGTGCAGTTATTAAGGCACGTATAAGGGAATGACAAAATTCGGTGCCTCAGACCTCAGACCGCCACCAACAATTGATGTTCTTTTATTTGATGTCTAGATATATGATTCTACCGGTAGTAATGGTAGATGTAGATGGAGCGAGTCATTTTATTTTAAGCAGACATCAATAGTGACCCACGGTATGTCAGACATCTAGGGATTATTAGGCAGAAACCCCACTGTGTGGCTTATGAGTAGACCTAGGGTTTTTGGGTCGATTATGAGCAAAAATCCCTTGCTTGATCTACTCACTCGCAATCGAAGTTTTAAAAAGCAGGTATTGTGTGTCCAAAGATTGGTACCATATTGCTCGTAGCGTTCCAATTCTCAGACCCTACAAGCTTCAAATAGAAGCGAGGCAGAGTTGTGGATTCTATAGTTGCCACCCAATACTACCATCTATCTTTATTTAATATAAGTCACTTCAAGTATTCCTAAATCTACAAAAATTCTCTCCTATACTCTGTAGAAGGGCTGTTGCATATTGTGTTATGCTTTAGAATCAATTTAATCTGAGTCAAATATAATCTAAGCTAAATATAATTGTTGGTGTATTCTCACTACATGTATTTACTGCTGGTCATGTGACCTTGGTCACATGACCACTGTGGATCCCTAGTTGGGGATATCATCAACACCTGTATGTAGTTTACAATACAACATCGATTACTCTACAATACAACTGGCACATACGTGATTACACGTAGTGGTGCTACGTATTGAGAGTCAATCCACAATAATCTAACTTAGGTATAATCTAACTTAAGTATAATTTGAGTTAAAAATAGTCTGAACCCGAATGATATATAATCTGAAGGCTGATACATAAATTGAACGATTCTGGTTTTCGTTCCTAACGCTCTTTCCTATTTACGCTGCTGCTAGTGTCTTCCCATGTCATCACACCCAACATATATCCGTGAGAATCATGATCACAAGTACAAACCGGGGTCATTGACGTTAGATACTGATATTCAGCTTTCTTGATGGTCGCAGCAAATGTAAGAAAACACCAAGATATTCATAGAGAAAATCAACACCTCAAATCACGCATAGAATCCAATTTGACCTCACCATTGACGCGACACAAGGATGAAGGTGTAGAGAGAACATATTTTATAAAAGCTATAAGCTTTTCCTCCTAAGTGCAACATGAAACCGCCACCAACGAGCTTTTTTGGCATGTAGACAACTCCTAAACTCCCAAACTCCATCGCTAAGTACATGAAAAGCAACACCGAAAAAGAAATATCAGTTTTTCCCCCTTAACCAACGTTCAATCATAGGTGAGTAAGATCTTTCTCGTGCGTTAGCGCCGAGAAATTTAGCGCATGGTCAGCATGCTGCCTTCCGTTGGCTTTGGGATATCGAGCAACGAGCGAGAAGTAGATGGTGAACTTTGGGTAGCGGTGACCGCTGGCTGTTCACCTTCTGGAGAAGAAGGATCGGGGTTCGGCGTCTCGAATGGCCTACAAATTCTTGGGAGCAAACCTAGTAAATGATGGCATCCACTCTTAGGCGGCTCTGGCTGTGACTCTTGGGCGCGGCATAGCCGGGGCATAACTTGGGCTGTGACTTTCTCGATATCATCGATGAGTGGACCTTCGGGATTGGCACCTATTGTGTGCAATTTACCTGCATTATCTGGTGAGGAAATCGCTCTCCTCTCGAGACACTTGGCTGCTTGCTGTTCTGAAATAGCATAGGGGAGGGCAGTGATAGCGGAGAGGAGTGAGAGGGAGGCGACCAAAGTGGTTGTTACCGAAGGCAGATGCATGATGCAAGTTCCTCTGGATGTAGTTTGTGAAGAGTATGTAATATACGTATATATGGTAAATGTAGAGTTGACTTCTGAGTGGCGTTTCTTGCTACTATTTTGCAGCTTCCAATAGGGTTTATAAGGTGAACACGATATTCAGAAGTAATGATGATGATGATGCATTCTCCACCTTCCATCTATTCATACTTATATACAACCATCTCCTACAAATACCAGTCCGGACGACCACATCTCAGGAATGCAGAGAGAGGCTTTGTCCATCCCCCTTTCTCACGCCTCACATCGTGTCTTCCACCTGGTGAAACGTCCAACCTGCTGAAACTCATGAGCTTCACCCGCTGGTCGCGTCCTCACGCAACCACCACTCAGGAATTAAAGCCGCCGCTCACGTAAAGCCAAACGAGCCAGCCCGCGAATGTGTATAGCACAACTTTGACTTCGCTGGCCATGTTTCAAGCAACGTACCAAGTCTATCTTCTGCCGTCGGCAGTTTATCGAGCAACAAATCCTAGATCCACGCATGACCTGTCTGTGGAGGCTAAAGGTGAAGTGAAGTGATGTGATGTGAGGTGAGAGAGTGGCTTGGATCTTGGCATTCACCGACTCTTCGTCAGTCAGCCGTCAGGGAACCACTTAGAGATGTCAATTCGTTTAAGATCATAAGGAAAATGTTGGTTCATGCGTGTGAGATTACGCGTGAAGACGCCTTTTGGCCGTGAGGAGGAGAGGAAGTGACGATATTGGAGGGTAGAGGTATTTTCGATATTCAAAATGCGTTTCGTGTACTATCTATCTATTACGGAACTCAGCTCGCGCCGTATTTAGATCTTTTGGTGATTTGCAAATTTCTAAGAGACATAGATTCTTACGAAGAATCTAGATTGAAAAAAGAATTCATACTCGTTAGTAGTCCATGTTTGAGATAGATTGGTCAAGCAAAAGTAACACCAGCTTTGGTGGTTTAGGAAATAGATATAACAAGCGATTGGAAAGAAGGGATAACGGCCACGCTACATGCTGTGCAGTGCTTATATGAGCTTTAAACTCAGTCAGAGCTCAGAAGTAGGTATGAGTGTTATATCTAACAAAATCATGACAAAGATTGAGGCTGACAGATGGGCCGATCGATGCCATTTTAGGGTGGCTACGAAGCGGAAAGGGAACGGAACCTTAAAGCGAGATCATACTATGATTGCCAGCTAAAACACGTTTGACCAATGGAGATCGACCGCTCGCTCGATGGCTTTTTTGTATAATGTGGTGGCCGGGGCACAATTGGCAAGAACTTCAGACACAATGGATGGAGCGCTGGGATATAGGGCATCTTCAAGTGGTTGTTGGCAGCTTGGTGTGAGATTTCTAGTTAATTCAGGGAATCTCCGAACAGCCCACTGGCTCGATCAAATTAACAAAAATAGAATTAGCTTCTCAAATCACAGTTTAGAAACAGAACATGATGATGGTAGTTTTATTATAAGTTGACGCAGCCACTACTTAGCAAAGTTTCCCAATTCAATTGCTCTGCGCAACTCCCAGCCAAATCAACAATCAGCCAACCTTTCCCCGTTCATTAAGTATCTTCTTCCTCCGTCGTTGATCTCAGTTGAGTTAATCGTATCATATCTCGCCCAAAAACACCGTTACCCTCGCGTGAAATGTTCGACCGCAACACCGATGCTAGTAAAATAGAAACGCGCTAAAAACAGGTTTTGTATGTACACAAGGCTCGTATCGGCATCGATAGTCTGGTGAAATTCTGCAACAGCAGACACAGAGCTTTTCGTCGCAGATAAATGTGGTCAGGGATTTAGATCATCATGCCAAAGGCTGCAGCAGCACCAGCAACTAAAAGGCCAGAACCGTAATTGCCGGCAGCGGCCATCATGGTTGCTGCGGCACCAGTGGAAGTGCTTGAAGTTGCTTCAGTTGGGGTTGCGGCGGCATCGGCTCCTCCAGCAGCAGACGTGGTGGTGGTTGGAGCGGCGGATGAGGAAGTGGTGCTGAAATCGCCCTTGGTAGAGTCAAGAGTACCGCAGTTTGCCTTTTGATCTGAAAGACACTTGGCCTGGGCCGAGGCGACACCTGCGTTCTTCGCGTTGCAAACATCGAAAAGTTGGTTGCAGACAAAGGTAGGGATAGTTCCTAGGTAGTATTGTAGTCCTGGAGCGGTACCGTTCGAAGCGCAGTTACATGTGTAGGCCAAGTTGTCCTATTAGATCTGTCAGTGGTGTACGAGATTTGTCGTTGGAGCCCAACTAACCTCGGTGCAAAGATTGTCCTGAGTTTCACCACCGCAAAGGGTGCCGCAAACATTTCGTTGGGAAATGCACCATGTAACTAAAAGACGGTTAGGTTATCTGGATAAGAAAAGCGTCCGAGAACCAGAGAACACATACCTCTTGTGTTCAACAGAACGGTGCTAGCGTCAATGGTAGAATTGGCACCGACTTGAGCAGTGACTGAGGTTGCGAAAAGCGCCACAGCAAAAGCTGCGACCGCAGACTTGGAGAACATCATGTTGAGATTGGCACGGGGGGAGGTGAGGCAGGAAATCGGATTCGATTGATGTTTCTCGAAAAGACCTGAGACGACGGGGGTGAGGAGATGGGATTGATGGAATTGCAGTGGATTGATGACTTGAGAGGTGAAAAGAGAGAAGAAAAGAGGGTGGGAGGGAAGGCAAGAAGAAGTCATCGCGAGCAACAAAATAATGGGCTGGGATTAACCTTAGCGCAGCACCGGATGAGTGGGGCAGTCTCGGCAGGACGCGCATTTGCAGGAACTGTAAACCGACATTTGAAATTCTATTCTTCTACGGTGCCAGCCTACCACCACCAACCACCACCAACCACACCAACCTCGTCGTATGCAATGGTGCTGGTACGCAACAGCAGAGAAGCTCACGATTTAGCTTTCGCCAATTGAACCTTGGTTGCCTTGACAACTTCATTCAGTCACATATCAACACCACCCATCATGGCGTCGTCAGTCGAGGTACCAGAAATAGGTTTATACTTTCCGTCAAGTGCCTCGAGTACGCCCGATAGAGTTTCATACCTATCCTATCAGTCTGCCAAACGGTTGGATGCAGGAAGCCACTCACTATACTGCTTGGCGGATGAGTCGGCACGTCTCTCCCATCACCAAGGAAACACGCACTGTTGCTAACTGTTACTGTACTACTGCATTACCTCCACCCCGACCACACTACCCAAGAATGCCACGCTATGCCACCACTGACTACAGTACATACGACACACACATATCGATATCTCGTATTCAGTCGAGATCCAGATACAGGACAGTAGATTTCCTATATCTCCATCTCTTCCATCGCCACCGGCCGCGTCTGCACGCCAGCACTCTCGCCATCAATCAGCGCACCCTCAACCCCAACCTCTGTTGCACCTTGTTTCGCCTTTACTCGCTAATTTAATCTTCTGTGCCAGGGTCGCTCTGTAATATCCGGACCTTGGCTCTGGAAATTGGCCTGTGTTTTTCTTATCTACCAAGCTTCTCGACCGGCATCCATCATCCAGCACCATCCAGCATCCCATGAATCAGACCGGGGTCGAGCCGCCGACAATAAGTACAACATGTGAGTATCGTGTACTGTACGAAGTACGTGCGCCGCACAAGACTTTGCGGCACTAGACTTTGCGGCACTGTGGCTGTTGTGGCTGTTGTGCACCAACGCAGATGGTCACCACATTACCATGAAAAGGTTGAATGCCCGCATCAATGAAGCATACTACTTTCGCAGCTAGGTCCCTTTATCCTTCTGATACATTCTAGCTATTTCATGCTATTCCGTCGTGTTCATTTCCTCCTCACTTATTAACATGCTACAATTAACGAAGGAGATTTATTCTGCCGGTGCGCCCGTGAGACGGCCTGCCCAGATCGGATAAATTAAATTGGACAGCCAGCATAGTCTACAAGCGTGAAGATTCTCGGATTATAGCCAAACCATAGATGTGCATCCAAGTCATTGATATATACATGGATTACTCTGGGGATGAAGCGTAGTGGGTTCGAATGGCTGGATCATGATCGAGGGGAGCTCCTGGAGCAACACGTCTATCTTTTGGAGCTTATTACTTGCTCCACGGCGAAGACATTCCATTCCTATGGAAACACAAATTAACATAACGTCTATCCCTACGGCGAGAGACGTACCTCGTGGCGAGATAGGTATTGCGAAATAATGCGGCTCTAAATCTACCAATGTACCAAACTTTTCCATATCTCTGTCGTTCAGCTATGCTGTATGCCTCGTTCGATCTCTCCTGACCTATCAACTCTACAATTGTGTCGCGGCCGCCTACCTGAGTTAAATGGAGCCTCTTATTATACTGTGTTTACCCCGCTTTGTGGGGGCCACCGAGAAGTACTTCATGACTGCAAATCCTCTCATATACTCTACTTACTACCCAACTAACTACGATGTCCGTATTCCATCTCTTTCCGATGCTGCCAATGGAGATGCGGCTGAAGATATATGAGAATACATTCGAAGCGCGAATTCTTCAACTAGGTGTCGACGCAGGCGTCCCATTTCCCCCGGAACTAGAGCTGCTAGGAGCAAGCAGAGGCCCCCCGAAACAGTTACACATGAACCTTCCCAGTCTCTTTGCCGTTTGCAAAGAGTCTCGCGATATGTGCAAATTCATCTTCGTCGCATTCGGTCCAACGTTCATTCATCCCAAGCTAGATACGCTCTATATATCTCTTTATGCGCTAGGGAGGATGATAACTACTGATATAAAAGGAGCCAGCAACGATAATAGGTCGTCAACGTACCCAGTTGCGGCATTCGATAAGGTTGCGATAGAATTAGGCGTTAAAGATCTCCCGAAGGATCTTGTAGGGTGGAAGAAGATTCCGAAGAAATGGCAGATCAGACATGGCATTAGGGAGCTTTGCACGCCTAGGATATGGCCGGCAACGGATTACGCAGAGTTCTTTAGATGGTATGGGGCGCCGAGAGAGGTATTGCTTGTAAGTAATGGCGTTCTGAAATGGTCTAGTCGCAAGTTCGCCAGTTGGCGGAGCATTGCGCTAGTGGCTACAGAGATGGAAAGCGGCGATCGGGAGACTTTGGTGGAGTTTCTAAAAGCAGAATTGCCATCATCATTGACTAAGGGTAGATTGGAATTTACGGTTGTAGATGCGATTAAGGAGGATTTAGTTGATTTGGCTTGTCCTTACTCCTGGATCTTATGGCGCGATATGTCGGAAAGATATTTGTATGCATATTGACAGAAGGACTGCCATTTCTTCTAGATGTGTAGTCTCTCTAGCTATTCTGTGTCCTAACGAGAGAGTAACGACCAGCAGAGGATAAAATAATTATTTGTGACATCTTATACAATTAACCCAGTCTGCCCCGTAACAGGTACTACGTTAATTCATAGTCATTTATACTCCATTGTGCTATCCACATTTCAATATGGTCGTATACAAAGTCTCTATACCATTCACAATCTGATGAGTGTAGTTTTCCTGTCATACCGCTTTCGAATCATATTTGGTGGTGCCAGTTGGGCGTACATATGTATATTTCCTCATTTGCAACGTTGTCTCTTCAGTCCTATTTCTGGTCGACATTGAACCATGAATCTCTCGTTTGCGAACTTTTTCATATCATCTATGTATTGCTACATTTTATCAAATCCATTGTATATCATATGGCTCTCTTTCACATAATCATAGTTTCGAGAGAAACTGGGAACGTGCCTACCGACGGTTCCCTTTTACGATAGCGATGTGACCTTTCGGGGTAAAACATAGCTCCTCGTATTGACCAATTCCAACAGACACGCCAATATGTCTTACGCTCCCAGCTTAATTTAACAATTCAGTTCTACTGTCAACTACAAAAGCTCGCAACACAGCTCACGTGGTTGATCTCCAGCACATCAGCCATCTCACGATGCCAAGCCGGGGATAAATATTAAAGCCTACCCTGGTCGATTTTACTATTCTTCTTGTTCGAGCCAATCAGCACCGTTGGGAGGTCAGAATACATCATGGCAGCCCATACATGGAAGTTGGGTGCGAGCATTCCTCTGCTCGATACTCTGCTTTCCAATTTATTGGTATTTGCTTGGACAGTACGTAATAGGTTAGGAGGCTTCGTTGGTTGCTATGAACATGTCGACTGAGAAGGAAATCGAGGATGCACGGAGTCCCCCACTTTCATTACCAGAAAATCAAGAGTACAATGAAGAGGACAATAGGAGGATAAACTCTGGGAAAGGAGAAGATGGTTCCTCATCTACCGCTCAGATAGACAAAAATGGTATAGCGAAGATTCTTGAGTATAGATTGGCGAGGACATGCTGGGGTAAGTAAAACAACATCTTCCTACTAAGGGTATCCCTGACTTTGGCAGAGGCAATAATATGGAGCCCTAGGAGATGTCGGTGGGACACAGAAGATCCTCCGAAATTTAGCATGGCTTTGAATCTCTTGTTTGCATTTGTAGGTTCTCTCAGTAATCATCATTTCGTGCCAAGGAAGTATAAGGAATTCAAAATTACAAAGAGTACTAACTCCATTTTAGGCCGGCACGTTTACGGTAGCCAATCTTTATTATAATCATCCAATCTTGAACATACTCGCTGTTGAGTTTGGCGTTAGCAATGAGCAGTCCTCTCGTGTACCGACACTAATGCAAGCTGGGTATGCTGCTGGGCTGCTCTTCCTATGCCCTCTGGGAGATATCTTTCGGAGAAGACATTTTGTGCTTGCATTGGTGTTTTTCACAGCAACGGTAGTGAGTTCACTCTGCCAGAACTCTCATTTGTAGTGTTATGGCTAATAAACTTGCAGTGGGTAGGTCTTTGCGTGACAAAGTCCTTTCCCGTCTTTCTCGCCCTCTCATTCATCACCGGAGTTACTACTGTAACTCCCCAACTAATGCTACCACTCGTTGGTGACCTAGCACCAATTCATCGACGAGCCACCGCTCTCTCCATAGTTGTATCTGGTCTTCTTCTAGGAATGCTTGTTGCTCGCCTCCTTTCTGGTATCCTCACCCAGTACACCAGTTGGAGAAGCATATATTGGTTCTCATTTGGGGTGCAATATCTTATCCTCTTGCTCCTATACTTCTTCATGCCGGATTACCCCAGCACCAATCCCCAAGGAATAAATTACTTCCGAATCCTCTACAGTATTGTCAAAATGGTCTTTAAACATCCCGTCCTGGTACAAGCCTGCCTCGTAGGTTTCTGCACATCTTCAATCTTCACCAGCTACTGGACTACCCTTACCTTCCTCCTCTCCTCGCCACCATACTCTTACAACTCCATCACCATCGGCCTCTTCGCACTTATCGGCATCGGAGCCATGGTTTTTGGTCCTTTCTACTCCAAAGTCGTGATCGACCGTTTTGTCCCTCTCCTAAGCGTAATACTGGGCCTAACATACTGTCTCATCGGCGTGATCATCGGGACATACACCGGACGCCACACCATTGCCGGCCCTATCATCCAAGCCTTCGTTATTGACTTCGGGCTGCAAACCACGCAGATCGCCAACCGCTCCGCGATATACGCCATCGAGCCCAAGGCCCGGAACCGCGTCAATACCGCATATATGGTATCGACATTCTGCGGCCAGCTGGTGGGAACCGCGGTGGGTAACAGCTTGTATGCACGGGGCGGGTGGGTGGCGAGCGGGAGCTGCAGCGTGGGCTTTGTGTGCGTAGCGCTGATGTTGTGTTTTGTGCGAGCCCCGTGGGAGACGAGGTGGGTTGGGTGGAGGGGTGGGTGGAACATGCGGCGGAGAGATCTAGGACCTGTGCGCAAGGAGGAGGAACCAATTGTTGAACAGACGCTGACAGGAGATCCTTCTGAGAAAGAGATTACTTCAGCTAAGGCTTGAGACTCGATTTGCTCAGTATTGAGTCATTGATCATCTGACGAGCGCTGCTATATATTATCAATGTACGACTAGCATATATGGTATCATCTACCCATTATTGACCCTGCATTCTCCTTATAAAGTCTGGGAACGCTTCGAACTACCAACAAATGCCAAAGGGATTTGTTATCCACCAAAGCTCAGATGTAGCTTAAACTCAGTTCCGAGATCATAAGGATATACTGCCTCATTGGCAAAATAACAGACATCAAGAGTATGATATATTCTGTTTATAACGCATATCTTGCAGCCATGCAAAATATTTCTTTCACAGTGCACATTATTTGATAATCAAAGAGTTACTTTGCTAGAAACTATGTCTCAATTCAATCTGTACCGCTTACTAGCTCCATTCCACCCAGTGCCGACTTTTAGAAGTTAAGATAACCCCGTTGAAATCACAACATCGCCTAACGCGACTTGAATATATACACAGTATCGGAATACTGTATAGAGCACCTGAAAGCAGACGAACCGCAAGCGTTACGCTCTCTGAGATACAGATTGGAAGAATTGGAAGAACCTGGATCTTGCTTTTGCGATTTTGAGCATGTCCAAGTATGCTAAGATCCGTCCGCGTCGGAGAAGACGAAGAGCAATGTACAGGCACAGAGGAGCTGCGCTGTAGATTGCTATGGATGGTGAGCTTTGTTACAAGGGTAGGAGGAATTATTGGATTGGGTAAACGGGATACTTACCAAATGGGCTAATTTGAGCCCGTATGAAATCGAGGAGCATGCGATATACTTTCAGCAAGCTCTTCGTGACGGATGCCGTCTTGGTATTGCCTAAGCTACCAGAAGTATGGTTGCTTGAGGTGTCAACCCGAGGTTGTTCCAATCCCGCGATACCGCTGACCTGCCGCAGAAGATCCGTGGCAGAGTCAGTTGGGCTCAGCGTAGCTGGTGGTACTGAAGCCGAAGCAGACTGTGTAGTCTGGGCCATCATAGTACCGCTATTCGTGGGCGTAACCACAAACTCCATCTTGGAACCCCGACAAAGACTCAAAATTTTGAGGAATGTGCCATTGTCAATCTCCTGTTCGCCGACTGTCAATCGGACATCGAAGCTGATCTTGGCACAGATAGGATCATTCCTAGAAGGACCAGCCCTGGAAGAACTGGCCGACTCGGTAGGGTTCCCTCCCAGCGGGACCAAAGGAGATGCTGAAGGTGTAGAAGGTACCGATGGGGTAGAGGGTACCCACGGCACCGGGTCGGGCATATTTGCTGTCAGTTGCTTCAAAGAACTTTTGGTTAATCGAAGCTGTTGACCGCGAGAAAGATATTCTGGGCCACGATAGTAATGTGCGAGGACGCCAAGCTTGACTTCGTAGCAGGTTCTGTGGATGTACGACGGCTTGTCAAGAACCGCACCATTCCTGAGCTGCAGCTGGATACCGCTGACGGGGTGAGGTAAGCTTGGTGCAATGGGTAGATATCGAATCCAAACCGAATGGTCATTGGGATGGCTCTCTTCTAGATCTCGAGATCCAAAAGACGTCATCTAGTGTAAACACAATTTTGTTACTCATAGCAGCCCCGAGTGGAGATGTTTGTATGCTTACCGGTGCAATAGTCACTAACGGTTCGCCGACCTCGAGCTTCTTCAATCGAACAACAACGGCCGGGTGATTGTATGAGTTCGGCTCTGGAGGAGGTTCTGAATCATTGGAACTGATCGCTCTACGCCGTCGAATCCAAAGGATACCTCCAACATGCACATCTTCAATCTCAACAGAAGCCCTCTCGGTGCTGAAAGGTATCGGCGTTTGCCCACGAGGAGTTGCCATAGTGAACCTGCCATAGATTGTTAACAATGCGTGCCAGAACACACATATATAGATAGTATGTAGTGCTACCCATTCTTCAGGCATCAATTGTTGGCGATTCTCATAACGCGTTTTTGAATCGAGGATCTCTACGTTAGTATTGGCTGTTCAATTGAGGTGGCTAGTCTAGGGACATTCTGCATAATGTATATGCGGCTCGCATGCTGTCAGAAGAGACATGGTTGGCTGAGCATATTCGCATGTGGGAGTACAAAGCCTGGGTACGTCTCAAAATCTGCACTTCACGCCAATGTGAGGAGAAGTGAGAAAAGGTACACTGTGTCATGCAAGCAATTTATCGAAAGTTCGAAAAAGCAGAACGCAGCTAGTGACTGTAAGCTAGACGTATAGCATTGTATTCGTTTTTATCCAAGCTGTTATTAGCAAAGCTATGATGGTACAAAACTCTAACACAAAGTTGTAATTGTGAATCATATCCTGCTGCCTCTAATACGATAGAGCTGTTTCTTGGGTCTGGAAATGGCACATATCATGCTACTGAGTTGATGAAATCATATGTTTCGCTTCAAATCCTACGTTAAATTACACTTTAAGTATATCTAATCCAGCTAAATTCCTTGCATTATGATAATTTCGTCTCGTCTTCTCCTCCGAGCTACAGTATTACAGCAAAATTCGTGTCTCTTAACTTTCTAGTTGACGTTCAAACCTATTCGAGGTACTGATTTGGAGAGGCCAAAGGCGGGAGCGGTCCCAGTGTCAGGGTCTATTACTCGTGTAGCTCTACAGGTTCTGAGATTGCTGGGACTTCTGCCCTTTCGTGGTGCCTTCCTTGAGGTAGCTCCGTGGCATTGCTATCCTCGCTCTCTGGTAGTTCTATCTTTTCGTAATGTTTCCCTTGTGGTAACTCTGACTTCTCATGGTGTCCCCCTAGTGGTAGCTCTTGGGCGAATTGGCTGCGCCCATCAACCTGAGCTTTACGTCTCTGTCTGCGTCTCCAACATAATCCAATACTGGCCACAATTCCGATTCCTGCGATGCTGACCGCAATTCCAATGCCTATTTTTGCTCCGGTAGAAACTACATCAGACGGAGCTGATGCTGGCAACGACTGATTGTTTCTCGCAATCGAAGCGGACTCTACACGAGGTATGCAATTATATGCTCCTCGAATAAATTTCTGCTCATAAAATCGATCAAAATCAGAACAGTCGAGGGAGCTATCTGTGCTACTCAATGTAAACCCATTGAATGCATGTTCTAACAGAGGGAGTTCGACTCTATTAGCAATAATTAGAACCAGTTATCACAAGGTCACAAGCCAAAGCGAGTACTTACGCTGATAGATCCCCCTGAAGATTCACTTTCCCAGATATAGTCTGGAGCCTCGAAAAATCAGAGATATCTTTTAGCTGTGGGTTATGGGTTATATTGAAATCGCCACCGATTGTCTCAAGATTTCTAAAAGATATTCTTGATAACGATGAGCAATTCGATATATTGACAGAGCCACCTATACCTAAGATCTTTACAGATACAAGTTTCATAGGCGGCGCACCCTCCAGAATAGGTTTATCAGTCTGAAGACCAATATCGGCGTCGGATAAAGATATGTTGGAGAGCAAAGGGCAATCTGAAATAACGACATCACCTCCAATGCTATACTCATCAAGGTCATAGCTCAAGGTTGTTGAAAATGCGAAGGTGGCAAGTTTCAGATGAGAGTTGCTTGAGAGATGCAGAGATCCGTTAGTTGGAATTCTCACATCGACTTGCTTTAATTCTGTATCGTGAAGGAAGAAGTCACCCATGACAGAGGCCAAGCCAAAGGAATTATACTCCTGACAGCCAGATACGTTCAAATTACCTTTCACATGTGTCGCACCTGTAACATTGAATGGATTGGTCCAAAAGTAGGGATCACCTAATTCGATAGTAATTCGTTTTCCACTTATAATAATGTCTGTGGCATTCTGAATAGATAGTGTAAGGTTATCAAGGTTTTCGTTGTCTAGTACTACAATATTGAAGTTAATCAGGCGTCTAGTATCGAACACCATTAAAGAACTGATATTGGTGCCTCTAACCGAGATTGAAGTTTGCTGCGTAAATGATTCTTGTGGGAAGTAAAAGTCAGACAGGTTTGTGAGTGCTGGGAGGTTCTCTATGAGAACTGCCGAGCCGATGATGTTGTGTAGATTTGGCAGCCAGATTGTGCGAAGACTTGAAATTCCGGCAATTCGAATAAAGGAGACAAGTGAAGGGTTGATAGTCAATGACTGGGTATTCCTAGTGGTGTTGAGAGTATGAAGTTTTGGAGCTAGGAAGCCAGTTAAGTTACCTAGCCCGAATCCGTCTAGAGTTGCTTTCAGTTCACCGTATACTATCTCCAAGCTGGGCAACACGGCGTCTCCAACAAAATTGGGGTCGATTTTGATCCCACCGTTGAAAACAGTGCATTCTGCGATCGCATCCACGTCGGCTTGTGTCAATAGGCTGATCCCGGGGAGTTTTTCATCTGGATAATTTGGGTCCAAAGGGATACAAGGCGATGAGATATCAATATTTGAGGACGGAGAAATTAGTCCTATATACCGATTGCATTAGTACAGGAGTTAGTCTTTAAAAGCTTAGCTATAATATACCACAAGCAAAGCCCGCCCACCATACCATTGCAAACACAATCATGACTGTATCACTCCAGATTGTGTGTTATTTGAGAACGCCTTTTTATAGAGGAAGTTCAAGCAAATAGAGAATTTGGCCCTGCTCTCGGTGAGGAATAGATACACATACAGAAGAGAGAATAGACAGAGGACATGTTGGAAATTCCTGTGCCGCAGAGAGAATGGATCTAATCCCAAACTAGTACACCGCATTGCAGTAGAAGGAGCAGAGCTTTAACAAGTGATTCGTTCCTTTAATGCTTCACATATGTACGTTGAGGTCACTATAATAGTTTAGACCACTGTCATTGGTTATCTTAAATTTTGCCGCTAGTAACAGATGGATGATGATAGTACCTGCATCCGCAGATGTTGCTTTTAGCCCCCCCTCCCCCCTCTTTTGGAGGCCCATTGCCAAATCTATAAGGCCAACACTGACACTTACCTTACACTTTCAAAAAGGATATTTTGATGAATTAGATGATAAGAATTAGAAACACTTCACATTTCCAAGATCTTTTGTTATAAAACAATTCAAGATAAACCCCTTTTAAAGTCCATAACAATTGATGGGAGGCTTACATACTAAGTCACAGCTCTGTCTATATAATTTGACTCATGTGTAGGTATTTATGAATTAAGGTGATACCCTCAAAATGCCACTTATAGTATCTAAATATTTTAACGAATGGAAACAGTACTACTCTGATCTTGTTAACGTCGTGGAGTCTAAAGAAGCTCGATTTCATATGAGGCCTAGTGGAATAACTGTACCGCTTCATACAACTTTGAGTTTGAATGTCATTCATCAATTCTTAATAAGGAGAATGAACCTGTACACAATTGCGATAATTTTCCACGCTGGTGATATGGTAGAAACTCAAAATTGATCATTTATAGACGGGATGTAGACCAAATACACTCTTGGTGGACTTTGGTAAAAGAACTGTAGAGCCCCCAATACTGATGCTTAATGCAAGATTGACAATCTTGGTCACAACTTAGCTGGTCTTCTTAGACTGGCTGTTGACATTAATCAGCGAACTATGCTCATTTTAACTAATGCAAAATGAACTCCTGGAGATCTCTAGTGGAGTTCTCTTCATCAGGCCATGCCTCGCCATCCATAACTCCCGTAAGATAAGCCGTGCCTGCGAATAGCCATTGATCATCTCTTTTGCGTAGAGCAATAGGTGTTTCTGCCCCTTCCAATAAGACTATTCTGTCATTGGCTCTGACCATATGAAAGGCTGCGCCCGGGACTGTCGAGTTAAGTAGTGTGTCATGAACGAGAATAAGAGCCCTGCTACCCATATTTCCCGAAATATGTGCTGTCATGTCCATTAACTCGGCCATTTCAGGAGTAGTCTGACCAGCGATGGTTGCAGACTGGCTGGCTAGAGTAGCTGCAATTACTGCGCATTGGAAAAACTCTGCAGTCCAGTCATTTGCATATATTCTATCAGCATTCTTCCATGAATTTGCAAGTTCTTCACCCCGATCCAGGTTGTAATTAGTACTAGGGTACTGGAGGATATCTACCCATGCGTTGAACACGGGCGCATTTACTGAGTCCGAATCGAAAGTCACAAGTTTATGGAAATAGTTACCGGAATCCTCGTCATCCAGGTACGGTGGTACAGCTAATCCGTCAAGGAGACGCATCCACTCCCGCAAAGTCCTCACTCTATGGACAAGAAGCCTTAATGAGTCAGTTTCTTTCCCAACTAAATCGTAGTGATTTTCCTTCAGTATTGGCAATGAGCCTGATGGGAACTCTAGAGTAGAGAAGTCATTTTCTGACCGATCTAATATTTCTCCAATAACATGACCTCTTACGCGAAGTTTGCCCTTTGCGGGAAATAATGCTGATAAAGTGGTTTGTGATATTTGAGATCCCTCGGTTGCATCGGATGGCAATGTAAAAAGTGTTGTGTTCTCGTCCTGCCAGTCAGGAACCCAACTAGGTAGATCGCTAGACCGAGCATTGCTACATGCATATTCGAGCATTTTCAAAGACTTCGAAACAAAAATAATCGCTCTGCAAGCTTCTTCGTAAATCTTTACTAAAGATTTTTCATAATCAGGAACTGGCAGCGCAATTCCAAGCGCGGAAAATGTAGCATAGAGTCCGTAGATCTTATCTTTCGGATTGGTAGCCTGAAGATGGCGAACTTGAGTAAGACCAGAAGTCAAAAGGGTCATTGTTTTGCCTTCCTCTCCTATTTCAGATAATGAGAAGATTGAATTCCGCAAATCATTGCGGATCTCGATACCCAGATAATTTTTCCATGCCTTTGAGTCTACTTCGTCGAGGAATTCCTCATATATGAAGAATTTTGCCACACTAACATAAGTCTGCCACTTCATTTCTTCTTTACCGCATAGTATGTAACAATCTCTTGAGAATGCAACTTCTTGTAGTGTCCAGACGCGAGAATGCCATTTGTGACAAAACACATGATTTAGGCATGTTGCTCCAGCTTCAAGCCTACCTTCTTTTCGCAATCGTTCTAACAATTCAGCTCACGCTATTCCAAGAGACATTCCACATACCGTCATATCTTATTAACCTTTGCAGTTCCCGCTTGGAAGAGCACTGTCCGACTCGATGAAATAATTGAAACAAGCCGGCCGTATAATCCTCACCTTTGCCTAGCCAACAAAGTGTCCGTGCTGCAGTGCGATATATATCACCCATGAGCGCAATCTGGTGATTCCGTTCCTCCACACTCTCCTCACCTTCTCCTTGGTCTATGCATATTGCATCAACCCACAGAACTCTAGATCGGTCAGCCAAGCGCAAGTATCGAAGAGCTTCATCGCAATTGGGTGTGATGAATAGCTCCTTGTCATCACATGAAAGTGGAATCGTTCCTCTGGGTGAGCCCCACACGTAAGAAAGCGCTTCATAACTTGGCCGTCTTGCTGTATTATCGTCGAATGAAGTGTACAAAATAGCACACAGTAATGGGTTCGATAAGTCCGGGGATGGGGCAAGGCTGAGGAGACGAAAAGCACGGGGGGAGTCAAGTTTATAATGGCAAAATCTTTCAGTTTGCTGATTTTTGCGCTTCGACATAATTGAATTCAAACTGTGCAGAACGTTAAATGTTCTTAATTATCTAAGAATAGAGATCGTTCCTTAGTAATAAGCTCGCCTGAGTCTGAAGTAAAATTAGGTTGTAGGTTCAAAGCAATGTTCCACATATCAGTTTCCGCTCACGTGCCTCTCTATGGCTGCGAAATCCAAAGCTTATTGGACGCTTTGTGAGAAAGGTACAAGCACTATGGAATTTGCTATTGAAAGGTGTGATCTATAAGAATTATCCAGCCCTTCCTCAACGGAGCTAACAGCTATACGCACAAGTAAAAGAAAGATAATTGTAAAATATATATTCTCAGCAATGGGGTCTTGGTTTTTAAACACGGAAGCTCCAAAATACATACATGACTACGTTAATTAGGATGGAAATACAATACCTCACATTCAAGCCTTTTTCAACAACTCAAAAACAACGTCTCGAACTACAACGAAGTCCTTACCCGCCGTCTCTAGCACCTTAGCCTCAGCGTTGCGCATGGCTCTTGCTGCTACTTCAACTTTGGAAGCTCTACCAATATAGCGACCAGCGAAGACAGCCGCAAGCGCTGCAAATGCGGGCTGAGCGTTCCCCGTACCAGTGACGGAATCGTATATTCCGATGGCGACAGTCCCAGCATCACCCAGGAGTGAGAGAAGCCTCCCAATTTGAGCGATGAGGGGGGCGGTGACAGCACCAAGACCCTCGCCGACAACTGGAAGCACGAAAATGATGGCACCAATCCAGTTTAGGATGTTAGCAATATGCTGCGCCTTTTCGATCTGATCAGCTGTCTCAATTATTTCTCCCATCTTCTGAATAGACGCTTCGATCAAGAGCACTGGAAATATACACGCGAAGATGAGATCTGTCGGATCCACGCCGTCACCAAGTTGTTTCTTTGCCTTGAGCGCAGTAATAGCATCGCTCAGGTCACTTCTTGAGCCTTTCCAGTTTTCGATGGAAGCACTTAGCAGGTCTTTTGGGTTGTCTACATCTGCCGTTGAATATTGCTTCGTGAGATAGGGAAAGTCCCAGTAAAACCCTGTATTCACACCGCAGCTCTTCGGATCAAGAAGGCATGGTCGGGGTGTAGAAGAGTCGAATTTGTAAAATTGCGAGGGGCCAAATGCGATGTATTTTGACTCGATGCCGGTGGCAGCAACAAATTTCTGAAGCCCAGTATTGTCGTGGGAAAAGTAAACAGACTGCTCGTCGCCGATGCCACGCTGAGAGTAGTCAGGAGGGCATGGTTGTGCCCTCTTTTCGTAGGCAAAATTCCCGTCCTCGCCTGGGAAAGTGCCTACTGTCTTGCAAACATCACCAGAGTCCTGGCACCACCTGCATTCGCCTGGATGCGCATTATTACACCCACCATCGGTCGGGCTCCCATAGCAGCAGACAATCTTTTCCATCACCTCGCAAGCGAAAAAGTCATTTCCGTGTTCTAGAGCTTTGGCGGATATAAGGGCAGGGGTTTGATCTACCATTGATTTTGCATAGGTACCGAACTTACCGTCGTAGCCACTTGACACCAACTGATCGTATTTTTCCAGTGAATTGTTGAACTTATTCCAAAAGTACTGCAATATGCTCAAGATTTTGCAAATCATTGATGCATCTTTGGGGATGTCTTCTAGCTTATTCCACGTTTTGGTGCACTTGTCGATGTCTCCATCATCCGATGGAGATCCCGGACTTCCAGTATTGGGTAAACCAGGGTCCTCTTTATAAGGAAGGAAGATCAGTAATGGCTCCATAGGTTCATTAGCGTACAGGTTACACTTACGAATCAGGCCATCGTCTCCACCACTGCCACCTCCACATTCATTGAAATATATATATGCCTATTGATAAGTGACAAGTTAGCGGATTCTTTTGAGGCAAGGACAATGCCCAATTGGAGTACCTACTCTGTTACTCAGAGGAAGAATATGGACAAGATCTGCTCGGCCTAAGCCACCTAAGTTGGCAAAGGTCTAAATCAAGTGAAAGTAGGCACGTCAGCAAATATAATGAGTGGCAAAATGACATATAATAGCGCTTACCATAGTCTCGCCTCGGTCAATTGGAGAGTATAAAACACCTCGATTAGTCCAGGAGAAGGAGCTACCTCCACCACCATCCTTGTGACCGTTGTTTTTCAAGACAGTTGAGGCGCCCGTGTACTTGTCAACATGAATCATATCCGCCCGTCCCGAGCCCTCTACATCGGCGAAGCGAATATTGGCCCGATCCCTGTTTAGTGTACCTGATTAGAAAGAAAAATGAAAGAGGAAAGAAGTACCTACCATCCCTCAGACCTCTTGATCTGGCCAACGTTTAGTAAGCCGGCTTTTGGGTTCAGCCAGGCTGTTGTGAAACCGTCTGGTGCAATACAGAGCACATCAGCTCGTCCATCGCCACTAACGGCTGTTAGATATAGTTCTCATATATATACTACGTCAAAAGGGATTGCTTACTCGATATCAGCCAGCCTCATGCCTCGATCAAAGGGGCTCAATCCCCAGCCTTGTGTACAGGTAGCTGCTCCGGTAACCACACCTACATTAACAAAGGTCAAAGAATTCTTAGCAGCGTCGAAGCGGTTCTCCCACAGTGTCAGTGCTCCAGTGGCTTTATTCTGTACCAGAACGTCGCACCTCCCATTTCCATTCCAGTCTGCTAGATGAATTCCGACTCGTGGCCCGGGTATATTAAGTGAGATAGAGGTACTATGGCCCCACTCAGGGGGCTGGTGGATGTTTGCAAACATTTCGGCTGCATGGCCGTCATAGTAGATCCACACGTAATCATCGGCGCCTGTACCGCGCATATCGCAGTAGAAATTACCATCAGCCTTACGTTTGGTCCCTCCGCCTCCTGTATTCTGCCAAACCTTCACGTCGTAGTATGTTGACTCTTCCTTGAGATAGATATAGTCAAGCCGACCTGAGCCGTAAATGCGACCAAATTTTATTTGATCCCGGATTCCGGTCTCGCCCTGGCCTGGATGAGTGATTCCCGAAGAAGTCCAATCCGGTACCTAAATTGAAATTAGCTTTCAAGCTATATGCCAATATATGAAATGTTGTTATACAATGCCGGTACCCCATCCTCTTTGGTTAATCCACGTTTCAACATTCCCATTATCGCCAATGTACATATAGTCACTCCGGAAGCTACAAGAATGTGTCAGTATAAAGTCTTAACCTGACTCTAGGGCCATGACTATATGACTCCAAATCCATATACGTTTTTTTTAACCGGAAATGATTGACTTACTCTCCATTCATATCAGCTGGAAAATGATAAACAACGTCAGCAGATGTTCCAACCGGAAAATGCAAACCCCAAATGAAACAAAGCTGCGGGGAACTACTTACCGAGAACGACTCCCTTTTTGTCTGCCTTTTTTTTATCGAAAACAGTACCACGAAGGCCGCCTGCTGTGCTAAATCCCTGCCAGAAATAGCTCGTGCCTACACCACCATTACGGGAGCATCTACGTCAGACGATTAGTCAGTTTGAAATTATCTACACAAGTGACTGGTACGTTGGACATACACAACTTCACCATCACTCTTGGTAAGACAGTAATCTGCCCTACCGTCGCCGTCAATATCTGTTGGTAACAATTAGTGATCATTTGAAGAGAGAACTAAGACCTGTGAGGCTTTTCTGACAGAAAGGTACTCACCTGCAATACGGACATCTGGCGCATCAAAGCCAGCGTGTGTAGGGACGACCTTAGATTATCAAATAGATTAGTTCGTCGACGTTGCATCCACTAGCGGAAGAACCACTCACTTGACCGAGACTTTTGAAAGTCGGCGGATTGCCTCCTTGATTGATTGAAACATGTATTGCCGAACCTGGTTTCAGACAGTAAAAGTCATCTATGTTGTGGTTAGTATCTATACGACAATGAGTGCAAGACATCAAGAAGCTTACCGAGTCCGTCATTATTCTAAATATCGTGGTAAAGGCAAGAATTAGCTTAGATCACAATAGTGACAGAACCACATATGCGGAATGGAAGAAAGGACGCAGATAAGAAGGGAGATTACACACAAAATCTGCGAATGCATAAACTGTGCACAAGTTAGTTAGTTAGTGTTTTGGCCACTCTTGAAAATCTTTCCATTCAACCGCGGAATTTACTTACGAGGCCCCGAATTACAATCCATATCCACGTCAAAAGTGGTTGAAGGGCCGAAAGTGCCGTCTCCATTGTTTTGGCGATAGTAATATATATTCTTGCCATCTGTACCATGGTAGATACGGATCCAATCATCACGAATCTCGCTACGCAGAAAATTTGGATTGTTTACTACTACATTCGCGAAGAACATGTGCCATGGGATATTGTCAGTGACGGACGGAGGATCTGCCCTTTTCTCAATTCGTGCTGACAAGATTGCTCCTCGCTCAATACGATTATGTACGTACTTCCCATCGTCATGGCCGGCGCCTTTTTGCGATTGCACTGGACCACGCGCGTTGCCGGCCACTTTGGTGCAGGTTTTGGGCGAGCTGACAGATGTATCATCGATTCCGTTACTTGTTCCAGGAGGCTGAATCTTGTCCTCGAGCTTGCTGATAGCATTCCACCAAACCCCCGCGAAGATTTTGTATCCGTTGTCGTTTGGATGGATACCGTCACCCACCAGATCACTTAGCGAAAGGGCAGTTTCGATATCGGCTAATCCAATGCGCGCATCTTTGTAAGTATTCTTTAGTAGGTCACGATACTGCTGGCTGATGGTCTTAGAGCAGGCATTGTGATCGCGGCTAGGTACGAGCGTAGAAAGGATGACGGTCACACCTGGCACACTGGAAAAAATGTCGTCTATCATAAGCTTCATCCGTACACCGGCATTATTTGGGTCTCTATTCTCTTGAATACAGTCGTTACTACGGATGGGTCAGTATCGTGGTGTCATTATCTATCATTTAGTGCTCATGATTTGTGCGTGATCCGATTTCTGGCTTCTATCCCCTTCGAGAGGTAATAGACATGCCTAAGGACTTGGGTTGATGATATAGAAAAAGACAGAAAATTAGTATTCACTTACGTGCCAGCATTAATCAAGACCAGATTCGGCTTCATCCACACTGTCGGCTGCCATGCATTGTGATGAATCTCGTCGATAACCCATCCCGGATGGCCTTCATTATCCTAGAAGGCTTGCGTTAGTGGAGATTTTGTATAATTAACATTTTAACATATGAATGATAAATAATAAAAGAAACACGAGGTATTGGGTAAAAGGCAGAGTAATAAATCCATAGTGAGAGACAATTTGACTGTCCGCTTGGTCTTTGAAAGCGACTGCCTTGGAGGAGGGTTTTGCTACACTCGATTGAGATTTCCATTCAATTTCCACGATAAGACAATTACTGCGGACAAGGAGACAAGAGGCAGTAAGAAGCTCATAAAGCATAGCATGAACCGTTGCCATGGTATGGCACTAGAAAAGCCAATATGTTATTACCCATACGCTCTCCGCCCATTCACAGTAAGAGGGAAGGCCGCCAGAGCGGGAAATGATAAGCTTAAACAATTAATCAAATAGTCACACTAGTCCGTACCTTGTCAGCCATAGTACCCTCCTGCTTGCGGCCAACCATGTTGACCTTCCAGCCCTTGTAGCGCAACTGCGAACGCAGCCACTTGCGATAACCGTTATTATCTGACGATTGGGTGCCCTGGGTGATGGACGCACCGAGCGGCATGATGCGTAAGAAGAAATCTTTTGCCGCCCGTCGGTCAAGAATGTCAGGTGTGTCTAGGGCTCCATTGCCGCCGCTACCTTCTGATTTGGAATCTAGCGGGTAGTCATTGAGTTCTGGGGGCGAAGTGCCTTCGTAGGGCGGATACTCGTTGTTCCATGCCACATCGGTCCCATTAACGTCATCTGCAAAGCCACCGCTATTGACGGACGGTCCATCAGCGTTCTGTGCTAAGATGAGAGAAGAGAATAGGATTGTGGCACGAGTAGTGATGGCAAGAAAGCAGCTGAAGTCGTGTATAAGGAGTCGCATAGCTGCTTTAGTAGGTGAAATACGCTGCCTGCGTTAAGTCACAGGAGTGATGATCGTGAAGAGCCAGACATGAAGCGACTCCTCCTTTCTTCTTATACCTGACTATCAATACACCATGTGAGCGTGAACTTGAAGGCTCTAGTGGCCTGAATTGCGCACGTCCTCAAGTGGACTCAAAGGTCTTAATCTTTCCATGATCGATACGTTTTGGCCAGTGCCAAGAGGGCGAGAAAAGGTTAGAAGAGCGATATTATACAATGCCTTCCATGCCAGAAATCGCTAGTGTCTCGACCTGGTAAGGGTGACAGCGGTTAATTATGAAAACTTCGCACGTTAACTCTTAAACTTACAGAACGAGCATCGCTACAGGAGCCAAGCTCATGGATAGCGTAGTTTCCGGAGACTTGTGAGATGAAGTCTCTTGATTTTGACAAGGGAACAAATCATGACCAAAAAAAAACAGAGCGCAATATAGTGGGAAGAATCTAGCCGCATATCGGTACAGATAGGACTGCCAAGCACATTTTCGTGTGAGGCGGGTTCACAAGCGAGGTAGTATAGCCGCATCAGCCAATTAAAGCCACCATACCACTCTAATAATACACCGTAGTTTTTGATCGCGCGCATCTTTAGATAGTCACCTAGAAAGATTTACACGAGCTTGTCGTTTTTGATCAAACAATGCATGGCTATAAGCTTAAATGAGTTAAGCGTTGTTCGTTTACGCCTCAATGTGGCAATTGTCTTTTGAGGAGCGTGTTATATGTACCTAGCATGACGACCTAGCGCTGACTACTAGTGATGAATTTCATACAAATTGCCCTCAGATATCTAGACTATACATCCCTTTAATTAAGGAAATGTAGCTCTAGATGCTGCAGACGTGGAAAGAAGGCCCGTCCCAACCTCCATCAACCGGTCTAGATCACCAGACTTATTATTTTTGATTGAAGATGATAGGCCAAGCACGTAAAATTGCTTGATAAGTGACCGATAAGGAGCAAGAAATTTGAAGTAGATCTATTGAAGCAATTGATCACTTTCGCCTGACAGTGGACGTGTGTATTTTTCAGTAGGAGTAGGTGAGACTGCGGATGAGACACCTCAAATCATACGAAACAAAGGCTACCATAGGACATAGCATCATATTTGTTACCTCAAATGTGGTTATCCCTCATTAGCTGAACTTATCTTCTAGTATAAGGTTTATTATTAACAGTTGCCAGAAAACAAACTTGCAGTGCGACTGACCAAACAGCCAAACATATTCTCAATGGTATTCCAGAAGTATCATCGTTTTATGATTGAGTGGAAACATTATTTGTGAGTCTAATGCTTTTGTACTTATAACATCTAAGCCTCGGTATTTATGCTAGCTTATTGTCTGCATCAGTAAATATCACGTGACTGTGTCTAACCCCTTAATTAGCCGAGCCCCTAAGAACATCACAATGAATGAAAACAAACTGCAAGCTGTGAGAAATTCTGTATAGTTCTTGCTGAAAGCAGAATGTGAAAAATAAAGTAGGTGAATAGATGCTTTGATCCTGGATGTTGAAGCCTGGGGTTCACACTTCTGGACGAAGCAAATAAGTAAGGAAGACATTTAAGCTTGTGTGAAGCCAAAATAATCCGCAGTACATAAGTATCTCTTGGTACTTAGCTCTCTAGACTCTTTTAATATCACTCCATCTTCTCGGCACAGACTGTTTGCTCCGGGGAAAACATATTTTCGTGGTATCTGAGCCTAAATTCTCCACGTCGAACTGTTTAGCAGAATAGTGTAAGAATTGATCACAGTTGCTTTCTATGATTTGCTTTACTCCTTCTCGAAGCTCAATTAAATTCCTCGGGTCCACGGTGATCATGGACTTCAACCCACTTTCCATCCTGTTCCAGCCGATAAAATGGCTCCCAATTATTGGTATTTGGTTCGGGGAAGATGTCTTCATACGCCAGTTTTCCGAAATTTCCGTCCTTCTTCACAACCCCTTTCACAAGCGGCATTTTCCAACCAGGCTCTTTCTGTTTAATTAGATTGATTGCGTCTTGTTCGATTGCTGAAAACCATTTGGTGACTTCTAGTGGTCGATACAGGTTCGCAGTTTCTGCTGACCAACTATGTAATCCTGGGTGGTAGCTTTGTCCAATGCGGTCATCGAGCCGTGCCAAAATAACCAAATACTTCAATTTTCGGAACCACCTTAAAACTTTGGCGAGATACACGGTAACGTCTTCTTTGCTTGGGACATATTCAAGTGCCAATGAAGTTGCTTGTTTTGCCTCGTAGGGAAGATGGAGCGGAATATCGGCGACAGGCTTCGGTTTCCATGCACGCAGAAAGACGGTGATATTAGCAGGATTATAGCGTTGACGACAGCACATTCCTGGTTCGTACTTGAAGACGTGGTTAAACTCGCGATGTGTGAATGTTTGGCGTCGGATGAGGTGGAGGTGCCTAATCGCCGTACAAATTCTCTCTACAACCTCCCTTGCTTCTCTACTTGTCATGGAAAGATGAATTATCGCAGTTGGTGTAGTTGAATGCGTTTGCCAATGTTTGAATCCCTGAGGCTTTAGTGGAATCATGTCCATATACATTTGATTTGACGAAGGTGTGCTTCTGCTCCAGAGAGCAGCACCTAAGAACTTTGCTACACCTCTGAATTTAAGCTCTTTGGTCTCTTTACCTCTTTCCTACAGAAATGAAAATATCAATCTCAGAAAATCTATCATAAAGGGTGATATCTAAGGCCACGGTTGTGATCCAAAATTGATCACAATATACTTACATGAACATATGATGTAACAGGCATTAACTCCACAACTCGGTGGCGATGTACGGTAGCTAACTCCCAAATCTTCAGACGCAGTTCTATTGGGAGACGAGGAAATGGGTGGAATTCCGAAGTTCCTTCATCTTGTATATACTTCAGCTCAGCAGACCATTTGTGAAACGAAAGAGTGTTATTTGCTTCTCCTCTTGGAGCTCTGTTGAGGAGAGATTTTCCCATAGTGGTCGACCGCAAATTATACTGCTCGGGCAAGAATTTGGCGCATTGTATTTTTAAAAGCTCGGGTCTAAATATAATGCCGCTTTGGGTGAAAAGGCTGCGGGATATTGCCAGGAATGATTCAGCAGGAAGACGAGTCTAGTCAAGAAATTCGGATTTAGCGAGCTCTGTGGCTCAAGAGTGAATAACTTTTGATTTTTGTCTTGGCAATATCCTTTCCTTATTTTTATTTTAAAGAGGGCACCACTGACTGCCATAATGTATGGCTCAGTAAACAAAAGCAAACTTCTTATCTTGAATATATCAGGTATGAACTTTACAGGGGCTTCAACACGCCTGCCATATCAATAAGGAATGGAGGAGCTGTGTTGTATGTGTTGGTAGCTTAGGAAAACAAAAAAAGCCTATAATTTTGCTCTCAGTTAAATTAGTAGTACACAATGTATCATTATTAAGTCAGTACAATAATAGTATCAGCAGTTGTTGATCACATTCGCACTGTTGACCATGTAAAAACTGTTTGTTAAGAGAATCTAGACACTGGTAAATTCAGTCTCGAGGAATTTCCCTGTAAAACCTTTATTCTGAAGCAAGAAATTCGTGTAAATATAAGTTTCAATATATTGGGCGTTCTCTAGAATTCATATGCAAAGAAATCCTGTAGTCATTCTATCAGCACCCAAGACTGGAAGAACAATATAAAGCTACATCCTAAGTTGTAAATGGAGAGGAGAAAAGCATAACTAGAGTCACATCTAAAGACGAGACGGCATTGATTAATGTCTGTTGTTAGAATAACATAATGTGTAGCATTACTTAATAAGAGCTCACAAGCTTATGTGTTGGCACAGACTTTTTGCGATGAACGATCCAAATACACTAGTAAGAAATGAGTCTAGTTTACTGCGTCGAGAAGGCGTTCATAAGCTATAATAAAATTGGTATATACAGTACGAATTAATAGACCATGTAGGTAATCCTTCTGATACAACGACAAACCCCACCTTCCAAATCGGGATTGTGACTCACGCGATTTACGAGCATGTAGAAGGAAGGAGAACTGGAATATATCTTTCATCAAGTGCCAGGACAGGAAAATGGGCAGCCTCGTTTCTATTATGATATCTACACTGCAAATTCTGATCTAATTAACTTATGATGGCGCAAGTAGCCCAAAACTTCAAAATCTCGGTAGCAGAAAACAAAGATGCGCAGGAATTAGCATCAGTAATGACAGCATCATTTGCCGCATCGGAAGATCCAGCATGGAATCTGGTATGGAGTTCCGCCTCTCCTGGAACTCACGATAAGTTGGCACAAGGCGGCTTCTTTGATCCAGTCGACCAACCTTTCTTTGTGGTCCACAAGGCAGTTGATACAAATACCGGAAAGATAGTGGGAGTTACAAGATGGAAACTTCCAAATCCTGATGCGGAATATCCTAGTAAACCAAGTGATTGGAAGCTGCCGGCTATACCAGGTGTAAACTCGGATCTATTCAATGCGAACGCAGCAGTGTCGGAACCTGCCGCTCTGAGGGATAAAAATGAGCAGGAAGATATGCGTATGTTCTATCACGTCTTGAGTATGACCCAACTTTTGTGGCTAATTTAAATAGATCTTGTATTGTGTTTCGTGCATCCGGATTACCAAAGAAGAGGCATTGCAAGCCTACTCTTGGCTCCAGGACTAGAAATAGCTGATAGAACGCATTCTAAGGTCTGGTTGACCAGTACACCAAAGGCAGTTTACTTCTATGAGAAGAATGGATGGGAAATCAAAGAAAATTATGATACAGATCTAAGCAAATTTGGAGGCGCCGGGTTGTATACTCGCGCTTGGATGTTGAGGTTGCCAATCGAAAGAGCGTAGCTTTATACTAGAATTCTTCTGTACGGCTGTTTGAACGTCTTCAGGTGCACAAGAAGATATATTTGAATATGAAATCGTTGCTCTTATTCCTAACGATAAATCTTAAGTCATTGACTTATATTCCTATAGTCCCTAGCCAGGCAAAGGGCCATGTCTGATTTCTGATCATTTGATGTAAAGCGAAAAAACGTGTAAGATCTGGCTCCAGGTCGGTCTACATTGCCAATTAGAATCTTTGCATTTGAATCGGGAAATAAAATCATGATCACTCACAGCTTTTGAAGTTGCTTCTTTGTCATAAGTCGTACCGAAATAGCGCGGAGTAGACTGTACGCCATCCTTATCGATTCTAACCCCTTGACTTGAACGACGGCTGGGGTCTCTGTCATTAAAGTTGAAAGGCGTAAACATGACTGACGACGCAGAGGTGTGCATCAAAGTATTTGGAAGATCTCCAGAATGAGGAACATGATGAGATCCAAGATTAAAATAAATGACCCTTCGATTTCTCAGTAAGTTCTAACTTACTTGGGTGCAGGCAACTTACAGATCTTCATTGTTCACGTCTTCCCCATCAACGAACTTACTGAAATCCACCAGAGGTGCTTTGGGCTCAAAGTAATTCAGTGCGGATGCGCTCATTGGCTCTGTATCCTTCTGCTTGACAACCCACATATCTTTATTTGCCCACTCGCCGGAAACACCTAATGTTGTGGAATTTAGAATGGTTAGGTGAGAAGGATTCCCCATTCCGGTGCCAGCTGCAATTCGATACCCTCTGTTCTCACCCCAAGCGTTTGTTTCATTATCGCTCATAACAATGTACATTTCTCCAGCATTCTTGGGCCAGTCAAACCCGGACTCGGTCTCAAAAGGCCGATTAACAAGATGCATAGTATTGCGAGGTCCGGTCATCTCTTCATCCCATGGATACTCCATACTAAGCGGCTCGATGCCAACGCGCATTAAAGTGTTTTTTGTCCCAATGATATCAAGATCTGCCTTGAAGTTAATGACGTGGTCGTGCATGCTAGATGCTAGTGCATCGTGGATCCTATATCCGTATTCATCGGTTTTTCCTTCTGCCCAGAACGCGCCGAAGATGTAGCCACTTGCTCTAACTTTGACCTCTATACTACCGTCAAGATAAAAGATGTAGTCAATCGTATAGTCATAATTGCCCATCGTCGCAACGGATCTAACTACAAGGTATGTATTTCGCGATACAGTGATATGGTTTGCTGCCGTGTGGCGTTGAAGAGCATGGTCAGATGTGTACTCTATCGACCAATTCAGTAAATGAGATTTAGTATCTCATATGATTCATGTTTAGTTATGAAAATCAACATACCAAACACGCATATGCTGTTCTTACGTTCTATGTTCAAACCTTGTACTGAGTAGAGGGCTGGAAGGAATGTCGCATATGCCGGACAATCGTAGCCAGGGACCAACTCATAAGAATTCAATCCCATCCCAAACGAAGTATCCAGAAACTCCAGCGCGCCTTGCTGTGGATCATCTCCCGCATAATGAGCCATGGCCTCTTGCAGTCCAACCTCATAAATGACACTGTCGCCAAGAAATCGAATATCGTGTAATGTCATACCTATATCTGATGCCGTGGAGATGTAAAATTCGAACCCCATATAAGAAACAAACTTCTGCTCTTTGTCGAGTAGAAATCTCGAGCCTCCAGGTTGAATCATCACTGGCGGAGGCTTATCTCGGCCTGGCAGTCCATTATCGAATTCTTCGGTATCAGTCCAATTGCCAGGTATATTGAGTGGAACTTTGACGAAATCTGGAGATTGCATTGCGTTTCGGAGCTCATTCACCGAACTATAGATTCGCCCATCGTAGTACCATGTTGAGGTAGTCCAATATTTGGAATCCCTTGAGCTCATATCTCATTGATGTAAGTGTACTGCGATGGATGTCACATTCTGTAAAACTTACCAACCTTCACATAGAGGCCCTGTGGCATAAGTGATGATGCGCTTGAGTAAATTGATTGGCGATAGACTTGTACCCACACTAGCAAAGATTCATTGCCGCGGGTTTCTGTACTCGCCTGAACTCCCATTCCATTAGGTTCGTTAATATCCAATACCTAGAATACTCAATTAACTCTCTTGATTAGTAGGTTGAAGATACTTACGTCCCCCAGCAATTCCGTGATAATTTCCGAGTTATTCTTTGCAAACTCTACCATCCATTCGTTTACGACTAACCATCCCGGCTCGTGGTTGCGGACATAGTTTCTGTCCGAGTTGAAGCAGTACGCTAGTGGTAATAACTTCGTAGATGGTTGCACAGGGAGGGGACCAACCTATCATAGGATTGGTAAGTTGACTAACAACTGAAATGGAAGATATCCCCACCATGTAATTGACGATCCGAGAAGATCCAACTGCCTCATTAATCACCACTCTAGCCCATCGTTCCGGAGGTGGAGACGAGCCGCTAAGGTACAGCAAAACGTCTGTTTTATTTGGCTTCAAGACCTCAATAAATCGTATAGTGTTTTGAAATCTATGATAATCAGTGAACGAAGGTGATTTATGGCTCGGTTCGCGGTGAAAGTTTACGGCGAAGCTGTTGCAGGGTCTGTTAAATTAAGATCCGCCTCCGAGAACACGAATTTCGTGACTTCTTCAGCTTCAACTTGACTCAAATCTGCCCAAACATTTCTTTTCGGGGCACGGAATGTCTTATCTAGAGCTATTGAAGACGACCAAGAGAATGGAAGGAGCTTCGTTGGATAGATAAGTGGCACATAAGCAAAGACTACAAATAGTGCAAAGGCACCGAAGCCAGAAAACATCAAGTTTTTGGGAAATACCATCATTTTTAGCACAATAAATTGAACAAGTTATCGTTCGGACGCTGTTTAGAAGATTAGATTGACAGACAACTCACGTGAATTATCCACCGCTTCTGGAAGGTGGTTGACAATCAATTGTGACGACACTGTGGAAAAATAATGTAGACCAATAAAACTGTACTCGTAATGCTGTAGCCTGGAAGGTATGCAGTAAGCAAGCAATCACCTCGAACAATCCGCCTATTCCAATCGGTGCATTTCTTAGTAGCGCGGGAAAAGTGGGTGCTTTAATAACTTTGAGTGATTATGTTTATAAAATTACATTTTATGTGCTAGCCCGATTTGTCTACCTTACTGTACTGCTCTGTCTGGAGTTCTAGCTGGTAATTATTATGAAGGAACTGCTATTTATATGTAATTCCTCATTCAACACAAATTAGACACCCGGAACTCAATAGCGAAGTTGAGAGGTACATGGGTTCGCAGCTTTTCTTTCCCAAAATTTAATACTGTTGACGAATTAGTTTCCTTTAACAGTGAGTAATTAACACGAAATTATCACGACTATAAAACTGAAGGTTATCCAAGGGCCGGAGAGCCATACACCATGGGGGTGCCTTTCAACGGCTTATCCGCTCTTCATTTGAACTTGTCTATTCATTTTCTCTCCTCAAAGCTTGATAGCTTCAAGCTTTAACACAGATTTAAAGAGAGAATCGTACTCTAGGCCTTACAGGTGATTTTCTCCCCTGATCGAGAACATTATTCTAATCCTTGCCAGACAAGAGAAGAAAGATATGTAGTTGCGATGGAAGTCTCACAGTTGATAACTAAACACTATAGGTAGTGTTTAGATGATACTTAAGAAGGTTCCACGAAGGTTTTGGCTAGGAAGAAGGCCAATGGATCAGAACATTTCAAGACTGGATTGATGAGGAAAGAGGGTATTGCTCGTTTGGAATTGCTGACTCGGGTTGCCATGGACCGTACTCTCATCGAGTACAGAGACGAGACGAGAGTGCATGCGTAAAGTAGGTGTGATAGCATCAGTAATGCGACACGGTAAGAAGAATCAAAGTCATGGTTACAAAGAGAACAATACCAGAATGTGATGAGCTTGTTTTGGGATTGTAGATCTTTTATAAAATTGGCAAAACCTTTTCAAGGGCTATCTGCGAGTTGTGGCAGGTCTGTGGAACCATACCATCTGCTGCTTTGACAAGCACTAACAATATTTGGATATGTATGGTAGGAGTACAGCCTCCAAGTGCCGTATCATATCTCGTAGAGGGCCAAAGAGGGCAAAATTGAAGTATACTGCACAATAAACAAGCTGTTAGAAAAGACACCCGGGAAAAGATAGCTTTTACATGAAGGGATGGCCATGCCAGTCGGAAATATGTAGATCAGACGCCGGAGCTTTTCATCCCCTTTTAGTATCACAACTTTGCAGCCAAGCTATTGTTTCTGTATGGAATTTGCAATTCGAACTAAACTCTACGACTGATATTGTAAGAATATCGTAAGTGATAGATTGTTTTCTGTCCTGCATATTTCTGCTGGCAAATTGGGAGAGCTCAATCTCTGTCTAGCCATAGCTTCGATATCGCAATATCACACAAGGCGCTAAGGACAAAGGTCATATTTGGACTCGCGGCTCTTTAAGATTTAGAGAAAGTTGCGAAAAATCCTTTGTTAAATCTCATCTTTGCTTGCTCGGTTTTCCTATTTCCAAAGTAACCTAACCGCCGCAATCATGTAGTTGAACATTCGCGACTATGGCGTGCTGCGTAAGTCAAATTCTCACATCTAAATGAAGAGCGGGAGTTTACTTCGCAAAATTGACTGATTGATATGAACATGGAATTAAACAGTAGTGATGCGCGTTCAGCATCGCAATTCATGTAGAACTCGTCCGTTATGTGTCAATGTTTTGTTAGATGAGGCTGAAGAAGAAGTCTTGGCGAAACGGCATCATGCTGGCTAGCTTCCGTAGAAACATCAAGATTTGCGACAATAACAACAAAGCATCCAAATCAACAATAGGAACGACATCAATGACCACTGTGGACCATTACAGACCACCCGAACTCTCAGATGTACCACCTACCCTTCGACCAAAATCTTCGAGATCCACACGAATAGCCAGAATTCCCCCCGCAGTCCCCTCACCTCCGTCAACTCGAGATTCCCCTCCTCATCGAAGACCGAAAGCTCCCAAGAAAGATTATACTTCAGCCATGGCACTCGAAGATATGGGGCAATGGTTGTTCACTGATGCTGAGCTTGCCCATACTCCATCAGTACGCGATGGAATATCCATAACTGAGGAGCGGTCACGGAGAGCCAAAGGGGTTAACTTTATAGTGCAGGCTGGGGTCCTACTCAAATTACCTCAGCTTACTCTTGCTACTGCCAGCGTATTTTTCCACCGATTTTATATGCGCTTCAGTATGGTGGTAGAGAATGGCAAAGGCGGTCTTCATCACTATGTACGATGAGCAGCCCCTCAAAGCGCCTTGAGAAATGACTTACTTTGGAAGAAACCTAGCTAATCTGATATGTTCAACAGAATATCGCGGCTACGGCTCTGTTTTTAGCGACCAAGACCGAGGAAAATTGCAGGAAAACGAAAGAAATAGTGATTGCGGTTGCGAAAGTTGCACAAAAAAACGCTTCTCTTATAATCGATGAGCAATCGAAAGAATACTGGCGATGGTACGTAACATTACACTGGGTCGGCATAATACCCCATATGGAGTTTTCCGATTTGTACTTTGGTCTTTACTGATTGAGATACTCAGGCGCGATAGCATATTGCTTTATGAAGAAGTCATGCTGGAGCAACTTACGTTTGATGTTTGTCTACAGTCGCCGTACAACCTTCTGTACGACTTCATTCATAAACTAGGGATTGAAGAAAACAAAAACATTCGAAATACAGCATGGGCTTTCCTCAACGATAGTCAGTTGACAATTATGTGCTTGCGTCTGAAGCCCGCTGACATCGCAATTGCCTCGATTTACTTTGCAGTAAGTGTTTGGCTACTGAATATCTCCCAAGGCACATGAAAAATGTAGAGTAGAAATTTACTAAATCTGCTTCGCATTATAGGCCAAGCATGGTAAAGAGGAAATACCAGATGGCGAAGATGGCACGCCATGGTGGGAATTGATACATGGCTCGCCGGATTTAATCGTGAAAGCGGTTGATATCATGAGCACATTCTACACAGAAAATCCACTGAAAAGGAGTGACAATCCATACACTGGCTCCCCAAGTTCAAATACAGAAGCCGATATTGCAAGAACCAGGCAGTTCTTCAACATCAATACGCCACGCTCAGATCAAGGAGCAAATGGGAGTGTGGATCACGAGGTACAGTCTCCAGTAAACGGAGCCAATGGGATACATGAAAACTCTTCGCACAGTAAGGAGAAGCAAAGCCACTCAGAACCTGGCTACTCGGATTTAAATCTTAAAGAAGCAGCTAATGATCCGGCGACACACGAAAATACTGCTGTAACCAATGGAACAGATAAGGCTGAAGCGCTATCACAGGGTTCAAAGCGCAAAAGTCCAGAAGTTTCAATAGATGAGCCTGCAAGGAAAGTTGCTAAATTATCCGACGACTCTGGGGCAGCATCTACCGATTCGAGTACTGCAAAACTTGCAGAGCGCTCATCAACACGACCTATGGCAGACTCAGGCTCAGAAGGAGAGGAGGGAGAGCTGGAAGAATAAATAATGGAAGTACTAAAGTTTAGCGCATATCAATGGATACGGATTTGCTTGTAGCGCGGAGTTTGGGCACCCAGGCGTCTAGATGATAAGTATTTTGTATTATTAGGGATATTGGTTGAGCATTACTGCATGATAAAGTGGTCAGCGGACGCTGATCTATGAGCAGATCAACTAACAAGTTGATTAATCAGATGGCCTCACCCTTTGCGGTGGAATGATAGTAGAAACTGATTATAAGGAGCAGCCTCTTCTGATGAAGGCATCAAATTGTTTCATTATTAAAGATGAATCTACACACGTGACACTAACCGAGGCAACCGCCGGATACCCCAGGAATATACAGAAACTATATCAGACTCCCCCACGTTTGTCGCAATGACTTCTTCTCCAATTATCAAGTGATTTGTGGTGTAATGCATGTCAGAATGTCGATGTCCGCGTCAAATTTTCACTGTTTCGGTCTCCTGCCTACAGAGCTACGGCTGGCGATCTGGAAACTTGCAGCGCAGCACTGTAAAATGATAATTTGGTTGTCGCCCATTGCCTATATGACCGCACTGGAGAGCCCTGACGATCTCACAAATGACCTGGTGCGTTGATGAAAAAAATCATGTAGCAATATATTAGAATAAGTACTTACCCATTCTTTCTGTATAGGCACCGAAAAAAGACATATCTAGAAAGTGGTTAACCTCTACAACCACTCCGGGCATTATTAAAGCGCTCTCAGAAACATGCAGGGAGTCTTCTGAGTATATCCACGAGAACTTCCCCATATGGGAGAACCTGTACCATCACCCGCTCAGCACCAGGACAAGTTTTCGCTGTAATCTCGACCATACCACCGTCTATCTTAGCATTGTAGGGGCGCAATCCAGAGCAGAGAAGGAGACATTCCTTGACCTCCTGCCCGCGCAGGCAACACTAACACGCTCTTTGATAATCGAGTATGTCAGAGATGGGTTTTATGACATTGATCCTGTGTTGAAAGTCTTACGCAATTTCCCTCACCTGGAACGATTGGTGGTTATCACGATCCACAACTGGGCCGCTCTCGGAATCGACCTTGCGTTTGTGAACACGTTTGGCTCGTCGACGGTCGAAGATCAGATCTCGGAAGTGGACGAGGCGGTCTTTGACGAAATCAGAAACGAGTGGCCGGAGTGGAAGATGCCATCTGTGCTGGGCTTGGAGTCGGGCGGCAATCATGATCGGATTGATGAGCTGTACCGGGATATCTTCCCAGAGCCTGGCGATGCGAAATGGAAGCCTTTTAGACGTATGGATGCGGAAAGAAAGTGGCACGATGTTGATGAAGTTTAAGCACGGATGGTCATGAAGAATTTGTTACTATGCAGCGGGGATATCACGATGGCTTTGCTATGATCACGGTTACGATCATTAATGTTAATTTTCCGATGTAGACTGTTATGATTTTAAGTGTTATGAATACATTTCTGTCGTATTATTAATACGATCAAAGATTAGTTAAGCCTTATTATTTAAAATTCAAAGTCCAAACCGCCATGAAACATATGAAGACAGTGGAGGCAAACAAGCTGTTCAGACGAAATCTGTGTAACATACACAAGTATAGGGTGGCGATTTATTCACAATTGCACTAGTCATGAGACGCCTCCCTTCATCTAGCGGCCGTCGTAGGACTAAATATTCCCGGGAAACCTTAGGTGGTGCACTGTACAGTGGATAGGTGCTTCTTATGAACGATACCTTATCGAGGGAAATAAGGTCTTCACCACCGTGAGTATTTCTCGCGTCAAAGGTAGCTAAATCTCATGTTCCAACACCCTTAAACGAACCGGCTTTCCCTTCGCTTCAACCTTTACCTCTAATAAATACCCCTATTTTCGAAGCGAGAAAGCTAACGCGCCAAGGGTCTCACAAAGAATGGCCAGGCCTCAGCACGTGCAGTGCTGGAAACCCCTTGCCAAGGATCGGAATACCTTGATTCACACATCATTGCTAGCTCGCTGCCCTTCTCCATCAGGACTCTTAGCACTGCAATACCTTTGAACACCTTTTTTCCCCTTAGAACCCTCTCTCTTGGAATTAAAATAGATTAGCAGCTTCTTCATGGACGATTTGAAATATCTCTTTAATCCAACTGCGCAAATCAGGTAAAGCTACGTCACCACTCTTTGAAGATTACAACTAAGCTTACCGTCATGATAGTCACGTTACAATACAGTTGCAAAATCTGTAGGAAGCCGTTGGTCGCAGGTTAAACTTAGATTCGGGACCACAACTTGGGCTGAAAAGTACATTATCTTTGCCATGGAAAACCCATTAACGGTCGCCCAGTCGGCCGCGTTATTTGACATACTTTCACACCACAATACCTATGGCGAGATTCAAGACTTCAAGCTGCCAGGTAGACTCGAGCACTATGGACCACCATTCAACGCGGAACCCAAGGCTCTATCCACGTCTCCAGCTCTGCAAGGTCTTGTTTCCAAGTTCGCGACGACTCTTCCTGGCCTGAAAGATGTTCCTGAGGAATTTTGGAAGGTCCAAACCAAGGAGATGATTGAGGCTCTAGAGGTTGCGAATTTGAGTGAAAGTTACGACAAAGGTGCTATTGGAAGCCGCAAGACGCTCGCGACAGCGGTTTCTGCCTTGTTGGAGTACCCTGTGAGAGGCACCGCAGGTGGTTTCCCCAAGATCCAAGACCCAAATCACGAATATGATCTTACAGAGGCTGGGGACCTTATCAGAGCATTCCGAAATTTCATGGATGGAGTTATCTATGGAAACCTGCTCGAGGAGCTGGTGAAGAAGACTGCGGAGACAGACAATATTGCAGAGCACAATACTTTGACTCAGGCCCTTCATGAATTCATACTCGTCAAGTAAGCTCATTTTTGAATCCTAAATCTATCCTTCTTTTGCATACAGCTGACTTGAACAGCATGGCATCTTTCATGCATTTCATAGTGATTCTGTCACCAAAAGGGCAGTACTTACTGAAGTTGCTTGGCAATGCAAACAAACTAGTACCCTACATGGTCATTAGACAAACGCTTAAAATAGGTAATGTAGCAACCATGCTGAGTGGGATGGTACGAGTTGTGTTAGCAAAACTCAGCGTTTCAAGTGTTACAAACTGGATAGGATTAACTCAACACGAAGATACCGGCTTAAATCTTATGCAGCAGTAAGTGTCGTGCAGTCAACATCATTCATCTGTTAATGTGAGCCAGGATCATCTCCACCGTTTTACACTGGGACATCAAAGATCTCGAAAGCAGAACTGGAAAGATTCAAGCCGATCCTCAATCACCTAGCCAGGATCAATTAAGATGTCTCCATGACTATGTGACCAAAACTCGCGAGGAGCAAGAGAAGATTCGTACACAAAGCCGTAAGAAGAAAGTGTATAGTCCACAGAGCCTGCTAACCATCTATAGGGACATCATCAATCTCCATCGTAACCTCAATTCTTATATCCTCAGCTCAGCCAGCAGACCTTTCCGATGAGGTACACCAATTAGCTCATGAATATCTGTCAAGCCTTCTTGCCGTCCGCGATCGCAAGGAGATTATTCGCGTGCTTTGCAAAGGCAACCCAGACCATCTCACCACCGCGATTCGTAGCGTCGTGTCGGCTTATGAACCTGTCATCCGAAATATTCACAATGCTGTCGACCTATCTGATACAGTTTCCGACTTCCAGTCTTTCCTCCAGGATTTGATCAAGGTTGGGAAAATTCCTGCTGCCGGGAAAGATGGCGAAATTGCCATTCCTACCGTGGGCGACTTTGTGCTTTTGCTGAAGAAACATCAGTCTTCTTGCCACAAGTTCCTGCATCAGTGCTGCAAAAATGGACCGGAACTCGTAGGGTGGTATTTGGAGTGGGCCAAGTCAGCAGCCACGCACTTCCGTCAAGAAAACGCGCCTGCATCGAAGCTGGAAGCAGCTGGGAAACTGACGGTTCCCCTGAATGACATGTTTCGCAAACTCGACGCGGGCAAGCAAGCGGCGTTTCTTCCCATCCTCGATGCTCGCAGCAGATACCTGGATGAGATGCACGCCTCCTCCAAGGCGCGTCTGGAAGATGTTCTTCATTCAACCCCATCCAACAATCCAGCGACGGCTAAAATTCTGTCCCCCACGGGATCCCGACCACCCAGCCGCGCAGCCAGTCGTGCTCCTAGTCGCGCACCCTCACCATCGAATCCGATCGCAACGACCACGCCTGCGCCGGCAAAGTCCACGGCATATGGACCGGGTGCGTATCTTGCTCGCTGGCAGGACTTACTCGACACCACGGCGTTGACCCCGTCGACGCCCAGTGGGTCGGTGATAATACCAGCTGAAAACCTGGGAACAGAGGATGTGGAGAAGCCACGAGGTAGCAAGGACACCGGCCCCAATGTGCAACCCATCGTGGAGGAACTGGGCCAGGAGTTCCGGGTCCTGCTTGCTGCGCGGAGCGTTTATTGGTGATTTATAGGCATAATGACATATGAGCGCACGCTGAGCAGCAGCTAAAAATAAAACCCCGAATAACTGTGCTACAAGGTGTACTTCGTCCTTGCTCCCGGATGTGATGGTCATGGTCATAGTCTGAACCCGGCCTTGATCGCTGGCTGGTTCACTATATCCTTTACTGTGCTTGGTTACCAGATTTGTCGGACGGATGACCCAGCAGCGCAAAATCTGGTTACTGTACTGACTGTGCCAGAACCAGACCAAACCAGACCAGACCATTACTGAGTATTTACTGAACCAGCGATGATCAACGGGGGCGTGTCCCCACTCTTCACCACGAACGAGCCATTAGGGGAGAATTTCCACCATCCTCCACTGATTACTACTTACTACTATTTACTACTTACAGCCAGATGGCAGCCGTTGGATGTGGGTTGGAACCCGGCGAATCATACGCAGGCCAAGTCCACCCTGCATCGGGTTCCTGGCCAAACCGACGGCGATGGTTGGTTTGAATGCAGCCGTGTGGAGTTTTGCCAGTTGACCCACCCGCAGTCTGACTTGCATATTGTATATATCCGTGTATATGTATCAATATACATCATTATACATCAGTATATATATTACCAGTTGGTGCCATAACTACCGTAATATCCAGCCCACCAATCAGCAATTAGTCCCGTGCAGCCAGTAAATGCCATGCTGTGCAGAAAATGTCCTCATTTGGTATGGTTCGGGATCTCGCACAGGTAGCCAGTAGCAAGTTACCGTGCAGTACAACCAGGTCAACCAGGTCAACCAAGCAAACCCAAGCAAACCCAAGCAAATCCAGATCCATCAGCGCAATTTTAAGCCCTTCAGCCAGCTTACCATGCACAGCACTTTAATTCCCACCCTTCCCACACTGACATAAAGTGAACGCACTCATTATCCTATCCCATTTACCCTATCGTGAAGGCCTCATCTCCAATCCCCATCTCATTTCCCGTCACTCGCCAGCCAGGCAGCCAGTCAATCTTCTCATAAGTTAGCTGTCCGTATAGTACCAGTAATTAGGAAAACTGTAACTGTAACTATCCCAGACCGACCGGAACAATGCATCATCGATCTCCCATGCTATACTATACCATACCATACCGTACCATACCTTGTCATGCCATGCTTCCTGTAGGCAATTTCGCCCGGCTGTGTTTCATGTTCTTCTAAAATATCATTCTATCCTGCGCGCGCATCCTGTGGTGTACTTGCATCGTAATATAATTGTATGCCAGCGACTTCAGGGTATATGTTGGCTAAAAGATGCGTCTGTACAACTAGACCACACCACCATACTGTACCATCCCACGATATACATTACCGCGATCCAAGGTACCTAGCTACCCATCTCTCTATCTCTCTATCTCTCCAGGATCTCGCCCCGAGCCTCCTCCTACTTCTACACGCGCCTCACAGCCGCATCCCCACTGACGCTACCACGCATGTATTTTTACAGGAACCAGCACGGGCAGACAGGCTCGGCTCGACTTGACTAGCCGCGAGAAAGCAGTAGCATCAGCACCAGCAAGATCACGATGGATGGATTGCTTTGACCCGTGGGGTGGATTGGATGCAACTGCCATTGCTGCTGCTGCTAGAGCGGGGCGAAAATGCCAAAATGCGACGCAACGAGGCCGTATGTGGTTATGGGAAATATTCACGGTGCGACGTTGGCGTTGCATGCGGTATACGGTATACGGTATAATTTGAAGTTCTCGACAGTAGGAGAAGTAATAGTATTTGCACAGTAGATAGAGAGAGACAGATACAATGGATAGATTCTATGTACATGTACGTGTATCGATGAGTGTGGGATTGGGACGGGAGGGGATGATGGGAGCGGCTATCGTGTGCAAGTATCGTCAGGTACGCCGGGCTCCCGTACCCGTGGGAATGGCTGATATTACTCGTGGGATTGCTGATATTACAGACAACACTTGGCTGATAATACGTAGTTACTGACATTCCTGCTAATACTCACATTACGTCTATGACTGATATCACTCGGGCTGATCAGTATAAAGCATAGCTGATAAAATATCACTGTCATGATTGACATTTGCTGAAATAATTGGGAATAGCTGATCCTGATCAGCATCGCCTGCATGGGCCAGTTTACCGCTGCACGTGCGAATCTCCCAAACCCGGTCTCTCCACATTACGGTATAATGTCCCAAAAATAATCTCTCTGATCTGCAACCTGTTGGTACGGAGGTACAAGCACGCAGCAAAGTCTGGTGCAGTTCACGGTGCTGCCGGTCCCTGGCGCAGCAGTCCAATCTTTGCGTAATGCCTACAACGGTAACGGCACCGTCGAGCAGAATACTGTCGTGGGAGAGTAGGTAGACCCCGCCTGCTCCTGGCCATGCCCCCAAAGTTCCCATCTGATTCGCGTGTGCTTCCTGTTCGGCGTGCTGCTTGGTGTGAGCTGCGTGTGAGCTGCTGTTTTCTGCGGTGGCTTTGAAAGGGTCGGCGGCGGCAGAGTAAAATCCTAGGATGATGAAATAGTCCCTTACCTGGTACCTTTGGTTCCTTTCTCCATAACAACCCTTTCGTATTCCACCGCCGAATTGACACCGCCGCCATCGTTCGATTGCTCCTTCGCAACTCGACCTAAATCCACCACGCTCACAGCTGTACACGGTGTGCAGCCAATAGCAGCTAGCAAACCACCGACTCTCCGTCCTGGGGGCTCAGCGCTTCCAAGTGAGATCATCTGGAATAGATTATCTAATTCGTGTTCCTTTCCTGTTGCTTACACCCGGCAGTCAGCCCAACATCTTTGCATCATCGCCAGCGTGCCCTTGCAGTTTCTCTCCTTTTCCTACCGGCATCCAAAACCTTCAGAGCAAAAAGTCATCTGAGGACATCAAGGCATCGCCGTTAATTCACCCGCATTTCTGGTCTTGCAGCTACGTGAGCGATCGCGAGCCCAGGAGCTTTCGAGACGAGCACGGTATCGATAGGAGAATCAGCGTCAAAATCTCACCACTACAAACTGGCCTGGCCAATTCCTCATTCCCCTGTTGCTTGTCTAGCATTTTTATAATTGATGGGCTCCTCTGGTGTTGTTTCGTTCAGAGATCGTGCACATCTAGAGAGTTATTGAGAGCGCGGCCGGTTAACTACGACGATCCCTCGCTCTGGATCCACGGTCGCTTTACGACACAGATCTGCGATCGGGTTGACGGTTGAGTTTAGAGATTGGGAGCTCGTGAGGATCTTTTGCGAAGATTCCCGAAAGGCAGCTCGGGGCGGTCTTCGAACCTGAGTGCCAGACGTAGGATGGACTATTTTGCAAACTGGCGACGTCCCAGCACCGAGATAGCCAGAGATCGAGCGGCCAGCTCGCGACCCTTTTCACCCACCACGAGCCCATTTTCGCCCTCGAGTCTCGTGGTTCCGTCCATCAAATCCGCCGTGCTAACCCCGCTAATCGACAAACACCCCATGGCGTCGCCTCCGCCCACTCCACCGAAGAAGGACGTGCTGGGCAGACTACGGCCCCAGAAAATGATCCAGCGGAAGACGTCCGACTCGAACCTTCACACCCACACCCACAATAATACCTTGCTCCCGCCGGGCGCGACCTTTACCAAGTTTCGGAAACAATTGAGCACGCGGATAAAACGACCACCCAAGGGCTCGTTTTATATCAAAGATGGAAAGTTATCGGACAGCATAGTAGACAGCCGGAAGCGAGTGGCTGTTTCCAATGGGAAGATTGCTCCGGGCGACGATGGCACGGAATTTGATCTCGATATGGACTCGGATGAGTTAGAAATGGAGATGCCGGAGGAAAAAGAGATAATGCGGGATCGTGAGTCGTCTGACGATGACTTGGAGATGGGAGGTGCCATTATGTCCATGGGTGATTGGGATACGGGTATTGATGGGGGAAAATTCGCAATAGGAAGTTCGTTAGGAGGGAATGCTTTTATGGCTGAGCTCGAGGGAACTACACCAGCGATAATGGTAGAGTTAGAAGGGAGCTCAGTGCCAGCGCACGTGAATTCACCTCAGGAGAAGGAGGCTGATTCTCCAGTTGCTGAAAAGGAGGGAGATACGCCCGTTACAGATGGCAGCGAGCATGATTGGAGACCTACGACGCCTATGAAGCAGGTGAGGCATGTTGGCCATCTTGTGAGAGATACTCCTCCACCCACCAGAGAGGCCTCTATGGCGAGTTCCATCTCACGCAGGGGAGGGACAGTGAAGGCAGAGGCGGAGAGATTCATCGCTCCCCTTTTCAGTCCGGTGAGCCCTATGGAACGTGGGAATCCTATGGAGCAAACCAACCGCGAGAGTGTTGCGACGGTGAGCACGACTAGAAGTCTGGGAAGTCTATTAGAACGAAATCGAAATCCAGACCGCCTCACTCCAAAGTCTTCTGCGGAACGAGTTTCTCTTCCTCTACGACAGGGCAGCCCTACCCACAGTGTCACATCAACTCGCTCTGGTCCTCGCCCAGGTGCAAGACGAGTTCCTAGCCCGCTTCAAGAAAGCAAACCATCCACACCAATCGATCCAACTCGCTCCATGGAGAATGTAGCGACACCCACCCCTCTCAGCCCTACGCGGTACACTCCACAAGCCAGTCCATCACGAGCCGAGCACCCTTCACCCGAAAGGCTCAACTCATCATCTCCTTCTCTCCTTTCCCATGAGCGCAGGCGAGCAGGGACCATGCCATCTAGCCCCCGTCCCGCTCCTCCTCTCGAGCAGCACCCAATGTTCGCTCCTCGATCCAGCTCCCCCGGAGAAATAACCCCACGAACCGGCTCGCCCGAGCAAGTCTCCCATCAACCACCTACGAGCCAGCGAAAGATCTCCATCACCTCGCCATTATGGCAAAAGCCCCAATCCCTCCTCGAAATCGACCTTGCGGCCGCCTCCTCCCCGACATCGCCACAGAGCCTAGACCCAGATGACATCTCGAGCCCGCGTCTAGCCAAGCCGATGAGGCTCTCGGATCGCGGCCGCGCGGAAACCTTACCTATCACGATAGCTCGCCCGGTCATCACGAAGATAAAGCGAAAGCAAGTGCCCGTCCGTCAGGATTCCCTCGGCGCAGCGCTCAACACCAACCCCGTCGACCAGAATCCATCATGCTCGTCCAACGACGACGAAGAGGACACGGGAATAAAAGTCAAGGGACCCTCGAGGCAGGACAGCAAGGCTAGAGCGGCGGCATTTCTACAGCGTCAGAGACCGATTGTAGAGAAGGAAGACGAGAGCGAGAGCGAGGAGAGGGATACCAGCGAGGAAGAAGAGCGAACACGGATGGCAGGAAGGAGCCTGACGAGACGGAAATCCGAAGGGTCGAGCTGGCTTGCCTTATAAGCTTCCAGCAAGGACAATTTTATACTAAGTTGGGGAAACGGGGGATATCTTTCTCTGGTTGTAAATGCGCATGTGAGTCTTGAAAGGACGGGAAGGCCTCAAGAGAATTGGAATTGGAATTGGGATGGGACCCGGGGACAGGTGCGAATATAATTTTCAAATCGCGCGAAAAGAAAGTCAGTCATATCTTTATTGCAAAAGGTATCGAGTTGTTGAAGTATTGAAGGGAAGAGAAGAGGAGGAGAAGGAGGACAGATGTACGATTTAACGAGGGCAACGAGGGAAAAGGGATGATGATTAGTTTCTTTTTTGTACCTTACGAGGGGAAAGAAAAAAGAGATACCATGAAATTTAACGTGATTTTATTTTTTGCATTTTTTGGGACTTTATTCCTTTTGGGCTCGCGCCTTTTTTGACTTTCCACCTTTTTGTTGCGTTATATTCTTTTCAATTTCGTGCGTGCATCAACGAGTAGGTACTTGAAGAAATGAGTGAGTGACCTTGTAGTTGTAATAAGGTAAGGTCTAGCTAGGAAGGTATGGTATGGTAAAGTAAGTAAAGAACCTGTCAATATCAATCATCCATTATCAAAATCAGCATCACCATTAATTCTCACTATATACTAAACCATAAACCAAACTACCGAATCCAGTTCACCTCGTGGCAAAACAAGTAAAGCACCAGGTCAAATACGAGCAATGAAAAGCTGGGTGAGATCTCCTCCCTCTTCTCCATTTTCTGTCTCTTCTCTTCTATTTACCCTTCTTCTACTATTGGTGAAATCGTACAAATGCACATACCACCTGCTATATATTGTTAACCCAGCAAGCGTTTTTTGCGAAATAGTAACTAGTCTGACAACCAGCTTCAGCTTCTTTTATCTTCATTTCCTTTGGGACGGGAGGGAGTGGGTGCTAAATGTTGTAATGGCAAACAGAATGCACGAATGATGAAAACAAGATAAAACCTGAGAAAAGGAATGAAAGACTCAGAATAAAGGGGAGATATCATTCATATTCTAATATGTATCATAAGTATCATAGCCGTCTTTGGCGTTGTCATGAAACCTAATGCACGCATATACATATGTATGCCTTAAATAAGCCAGTCATTGTCAAAACATGCCGCCGATGAATTCAGTCATCATGGATGTATAATTTAATTCTTCTCCAATGCTAAACTTCATGCAAGCGCGAATTCTCTTTGCGTTTCATCTCTTCTTCCTTGAGATATTAATGCCGATTCTATACTGTCTCGAAAACAGAGTGGCTAAATGCCGCGAAATCATCGGTATCTACCATCCATTCAATGTCCTCATTATCTGGACCCAGCCTCGCCATCAATCCATTGCCAGCCTTGGGATATGGCGGGCTGGCTGGCGTGCTCTCTCTACTATCTGCATCGCCATTCATAACCACACCCTGAATTTGCAAAGTAGGAGGTGCTGAGCTAGCGTGTTTAAAATCCTTGGGGAGTTTGTGCGCCGGACTGTTTTTTGGTGTGTTCTTTGACGACGAGCCCGGGCCAATCTTGCGAATGAAATTCATAGGGGCGACAGGGTTCCCATCGGCACGAGGAAAAGTGTTCGGATGAGCGTGTGCTGCTGGTGCTTGACCTGCATCAAAATTCTGAGATTGAGATTGAGAGTTGATGATTGGTTGACCTGAGGGTGGTGCGCGAGAAAATGGTGATATGTAAACAGGCGGTGGTCTAGGGCCGACCATATTTGATGGGAAGATTGGAATATCAGGGTGGAGAGCAGTAGCTTGCATTAAGAGTGATATTAAATTGTGTGGTGTGAGAGTGGAAAAATATGCGCGTTTCTGTTAGTTAAAAAATGTCTCCTGTCAGTCATTCAGTTCCAAGCCCTATCATGTATTGGAGTAGATGGGGAAGAGTGATGGTAACTTACGTCCTCAGAGCTGCGACCTTCCCAACTGATAAGTCGAGGTGATGGCGATGCCGTAGGCATAGAAAGAGGAGCATCTGTGGGGAAGCCGTTGTTGTTGGGGAAGTCGATACTTGTAGAATATGGACCATTGGCGTCAAAAGGGGTATCTGCGTAAGAAGCATTCGTATAAGAGGCATTCGTGAAAGGGGTATCAGGGGAGAAAGTTTGATTAGGTTCGTTTGGCGTGGGTTCGCTGGATTGCAAGTCATCGTTGCCTAATATGACAGTTGGTGGTTTCGGGGCGGATTTGCGAGCACGCTTCTGTGAGCAGTCTAGGCAGAACCAAGGCGCATCTTCATCTCTGACTGCTTCGTTGGAAACAGGTGGGTCATGGCACATCTGATGCCAGCCTCCGTTACATCCGTCACAAAATACAATCATGTTGTTATCTGGGCTATGTCCTCGGCCACATCTCTTGCACAATGCCATCTCCTGTGATTTCTTGCTAGGACCTCGCTTCCGAGCAGACGTTTCTCTAATTTCCGGTACAAACTGCTGTGGCTTGACAATCGCTCGTCCAGATTGGGTAACCTTTGGGAAGTTTTGAATACTGCCAGAAGCATCTGAGTCCGAATCTCCACCGAGCTTGGACATGACATCTGAATCCTCCTCCTCACTTTCCTCATCACTTGTTTCTCTTTTCGCGCGTTTCCGCTTCTGTCCTGCTTTCGCTCGTGGTTTTCTGCCCTTCCCTGCGCTGCTTGGTGTGCCGTTCTTCTGTGCCGTTGAAGTTCCAGGCGTACCTGGTTTCGAGACGGATGTGCTTCCACTACCTACACTGGCTCTGCTGCCCTGGTTGCGCCTTCCTCCTTTGTTGGCAGGTGTGGTTGGAATCTCCATGTTCATAGAAGTCTTCATACCCATCATCACACTGCGCCTCATATCCTCATACCCAGAAGGCAGAGTGCCAGTAGGTGTAACCCCAAAGGAAGTGAGCCCAGATGCGCTAGCACCTGAGTTAATGCGCTTCAAGATCATTTCAGTGGCAGCCGAAAATTGGGGAACATATTTGGGTGGTGAGTTATTGACTGCAGCGCCACTAGACATGCCTGTAGGCGTAGGAAGCGTAGACTTGTCAACGTCGGAGGGATCCATTGTGAATGAGGTGGAGGAATTCTGATATGCGGGTATTTGCTATGCGCCGGAACCTGCAGTTATTCGGTCTTGAGCTACACGCAATTAACGTATCGCTAGTGGTTTACAGATCAGACTATGCTCTCAGAGAGCTCCTAGCTGGACTGATCGAGCTCCGATATAAGGTTACGTGGGCAAACGGCTTGATGCTTTCGAGGTGCAGCAAGCTCGACGCGTGATGAAAGGCTCAATGACGCCTTTGTAACCAATTAAGGGTAGGTTAAAGCTTGTTTCAACGTTTGCGACTGGTATTCTGATGAGATAGAAGCAGAACCGTATGAATTGTTTAACGGAGTTGTAGATGGCTGGTTTATGATGGGCTAGCGATCACGTGTTGCTGTCACGTTCTTAAGTCATGTGACATGAATGATATTCCTTTAAACTTATGTTGTCTCCTTAATGAACATAAATTGATGTTCAAGTACGTATCAAACTTGAATATTCTATATGAATCTAATTTACTGCTCCTTCATCTTTTAACTCTTGGATTTCTGTTTCACTTAATCCCAAGACTTCTCTCAACACCTCGTCGGTATGTTGTCCCAAAACTGGGGGCGCACTTCTAATGCTAGGTTTACTTTCACTATACTTTACGGGTGTGTTAACCATCTTTATCGGGCCCACAAATGGGTGTTCCATTTCTTTCACCATGCCTCTCGCCAACACATGTTTGTGGTTGAGCGTGCCCTGAATATCATTGACAGCTGAATATGGTAATCCAGAGCCTTCAAAAACCGCCAACCATTCTTGTGTTGTTTTCGTTATTGTAATGCCTTCTATCATGTTGTCTAGTAGTAAGCGGTGCGCGACTCTCTGTGTGTTTATTGCAAATCTGGGATCAGTTTTCCATTCTGGGTGGCCCAACCCATCACAAATGAGCCCATATAATCTATCGTTTCCTCCACCAAACAAGATATCTCCATCCTTTGTTTTGTAAGACCGATATGGCACAATTGAAGCTAGAACTTCATCAGACGTTAGTTCTTCGAAATTCTCATAAGTACTTACGATGTGCAGTTCCCCATCTCCCCTCGTCTTTCTCTCCACTAATTAAGCAACTACTCGCCAAGTTCGACAAGGTAGCCACTTGACAATCACTCAGCGCAACATCGATATGCTGGCCTTTTCCTGTCCTTCCCCTTGCAATTAGTGAAGCCATTATTGCATTACTCGTGTAAAGCCCAGTCGTCAAATCTGTGACCGCAACTCCAACTTTCACTGGGGGTCCATCTCGTGAACCCGTGATATGCATCAGCCCCATTTCAGCTTCAACCATAACATCGTAGCCAGCTCGATTTGAGTATGGCCCAGTTTGTCCATATCCGGTTATTGATGCGTAAATGAGTTTGGGGTTGAGCTTTTGGAGAGTAGCGTAGTCCATTCCATATTTTTTGAGTGTTCCTGGTAGGTAGTTCTCGACTAAGATGTCGCTCTCTGCTGCTAATCTGTGGAGTATCTCAACTCCTGATTTGTGCTGAAATGAAAGCCCCACTGATTTCTTGTTTCTGTTCACCTAGAACATGTCAGTATAAGCTTCGGAGGCGGAAGTATGCAAAGTACCGAAATAAAATATGCGCTCTCCCCAACACCAGATTTCCCTGACCCTTCTTTGTATGGTGCATAGGGTGGTCCCCAGTGTCTCGTGTCATCTCCTTTTGTTGGATGCTCGATTTTTATAATTTCTGCTCTGGTCCTGATCAGTTCTACTCTTCAAGTTGGGTTCGAAATATCCCACCCTAGATCTCCCAGTATTTGAGTACAATATGGCTTTGCGTCTGTTAGCATATCCAATTGCAAGCCGCATAGTTGTACATAGACTTACACCGGCCAATACTCTAGTCATATCAAGGACTTTGATCCCTTTCAAAGGAAGTGTCGCATCGTAAGCGACGTCGGAGAAGCATCTGCGCCGAGATGCATTGGAAGTTGTCCCAGTACCATTACGCTTTACGGTTGTACGAGAAGCTCTAGAAAGCACTCGACTCCAAGATGAGGGTATCATTTTCAATGAAATAGGACATGGAAGAACGTGAGGGATGCAGAAGCTCGCAGCTATTGAGATATGATTTGCCCCTCTACCCCACATTCGCCAATTCCTCCCGAAAGTCAATGTACCGAGGTGGTCAATTTTAGCTCTCCATGGATGACTGCATCCATTACAGTAAAAGCTAAATGTCGTACTGACTTAACTCAACGTCTTATTAAGCTCATTCGCTGCAAGTTAGAACCTTGGCTTTGTAGGCTTAGTATTCCGCTCTTCATGAAAATGAAGTGCACTTAACCAAGTCATGGATTTATGCCTCAACTCACCAATACATGAGAAGCTTGGGGCAAGTGGGTACCATAAATGCAAAAATCAAGACAGCATGTCAGGCTAAAAGTGTGTATATCTAGATTTACGGGTCATGAGCCTCATGATTTTAACTTTGGTTAGAAGTTCTGCCCATGCTTAGTACAGAAGCTGACCTTTAAGTCTCTTCACTAGCTGCCGTCGACAAGCTGAGAACCATAGACCGTTAACGGGCCTATCTTACTGTCAATTTAATTCAAATAAAATGGAAGTATAGATTTGATGAGTTTGCTACCTTCATCCACCTAAAAATTGATCGTTGGCTAATTCATTTACTTCTCTCTTGCTCTTCATCTGTGAATATTGCGGTTAGTCAATCGATCTGGACGTCCGCACCGGAGTATCAATTTGCTGTGAGAACTTTTGAGATGACCATTGAACTGGAGATACCCATATACCTCACTTCATCGGCGTGAAGATTCGGGCCAGCCTAATTATAATGTTTGAGAAAAGATCATGTTGGCAAGTCTTCCTACGAGCACAATGATTTCCATCCCTGAGCCTTTCCCCCCTGGTAATATGCCGTATCTTTGAGTGAAGTAAAATTAGCCCAAAGTAAGTTCTGTGAGCTCGATTTCTTTGTAACGCTCCCATATACTCTTAAAAATGACAGCCGACCCTTGACGATAAGCAACTCCATTCTTCCAAAGAATCCAAAGTGCAAAATAACAATTGACTTTATTCTCTTCAACATCTTCCAATGGAATCTCATCCATATCCATTATACTCGATACTTGTAGTCTCCTTGTCCACCCTTGGAACACTGCCACGAGCTCGGTTTTAATATACTGACACTTTGTAACATAACATCCTGGGTAAACTTCTTTGATATCGATATTTTTGTCATGGTGATACAAGGCTCCGGCTAGGAGTCCGTTTGCTACCTCTAATCTGGATTCTAGCGCTGCAAAATAGGGGGGGGGGAAATGGGTCAGTAGCGCTTACTGGTGATTCTTTATATAGGAATATGTGTTCAGTTTTACAATATAGGTATGGTGTCTGTTCATGGAAAGCCTGAGAACTATTCCACTCTTGTACGGGTACAGGAAACCCGAATTTCTGGCTAGGTGCCGAAACATGGTAGTAGTCATATGGGGGATACCGTACATCACCAACACAAATCTCTTCTCCTTCTAATTTTTCCCATCCTCGAAGGGAACAATCCAGTCTATCGAGTTTCCTGAAAGTGTACCGTTGATTTTCAATTGGGCGTCTATCATCCGAATTTGGACTATTCATTGTGAACCATTTAGTAACTGGCCTTGTATATCTATCCTGGTCTGGTTGCCACTGGCTTTCCTCGTAATTTGAGTCTGTGGTAAAGTCGAGAGAGCCTTTCCAGGACAACCAAGACCAGCTTGGAAGTCGATATAGATCTAGGTCCGTGGTGGACACTTTAGATGAATGTCTCTTTACAATTTCGCCACTGTTCCACCACAATAGCGAAATATCAAAGAATAATTCTGGATGGCCAAACAAAAGTCCACCAGCATAAACTTTATGCATAAAAGACTGCATTCCTTGAAAGGCGGGTAGTGCATCTTCTCCAAAGGTAAGACTTCTTTTGCTAAAGTCTCCCACTACCTCACGTAATTTGTAGAGACTAGGAGAGCGTGTTTTGATTCCTTCGGAAGCATTTCGTAACATCATGATAGTGCTGTCATATTCATGAAATCCGACCGAAGATAAGGGAATAAGACCCTCGTGCCACTCAGCACACTCGCATACCCATTTCACGGGGCCTTTTCCAAAAAATAACTGTCTTTTTGAAAAGATGATTTCTTGTAGCGTCCATGCTCGATTATGATAATGCTGGTCTCCGAGGGATTCTCTTTGCCCATATTGCATCTTCTGGATTGTAGACAGTTTTATACCAGATGCTAGCTCGATGATAGTCTGACATGTGGTTCTAGGCTCTGATACTCCAGCAAAGCCACGCAAACCAAAGTCTGCATCATCTCCTTCCTCTGCAACTATACAGAGGAAAGCCCCTGCATATATCAAGTGCATCTGATTGAGATTGCGATACAAATTTGCTTCGTCATCTTGAACGATGCAAAGACTGTCTACCCACAAGAACTGTTCTCCTAGCTGAGCCGTGAGCCACATGGCATGCTGAATGGTATTTGGAATATGTTCAGCAAATCTCCCAGTGGTGAGAATATCTGGCTTTTGCAAATCTGGGGTCAGCTCTTTACGATTGCGGAGATTCCGGCTTTGGCCCCATGCATAAGAAAGTGTAATATATATTCTATCCTTTCCATCGGCTGGTACCATACAGCCATTTAAAACGTCGATGAGCCAGTCGGGTTGGATCTTTTCAAGTCCATCGAGCCATTGTGGCATATTGCACTCTATACCATGGTTGGTTATACATGATTCTTTCCACTGCCGAATAACATCGAGATCGATACAATCCGATTTCAGTACACGGGCTCTTCCTGTTGGTGGGTTTCCGCTTGCGACTTTCTCGATATTTAATTGAAGAAAGGCACACTCCTCACCATCTAACGTGCGCCCGAGATGAGCTGCCGTTCTGACTCCATACTTCCCAAAAAACAATTCCGATTGCCCAAGAGACTGCTTGCGACTTTCGAATCTCGTCTTAACATCTTGAAACCACTTTACATGTGGACAATGGTAGCTCAAAATGTCAGATATCGTACCCAGCTGCTCTCTCGCAGGTTGGTCTGGGGGTGTTTGCATAACACTGACAATCTTTCTACAGACGCGGCACGATATTTCAGGTGGTAATTGATCATTGTGAGGAATTCGATCGCCATCAAGTTTAGCTATCGAGGAGTTGATAATCTTTGTGTCCATCTTGAGTGACCATGAATAAAGAACATGCCTGTGTGGTAGATCAGACCAAGTAAGAGACCGTCGTGTTGGAAATGGGATAAGTGATCACTGGGCTATCATGTGTCACTTGGTAATTACGCGTGAATACATGGAAGCTTCGGGCTCAAGTTCAGCCGCCTTATTATTTGATTATAATGAGGAAATATTATAGACCATACCCCAAAAATTTACAGCCACTATAAGAATCCCAATCAAGCTTTACTGTCAATAAATACTAACGAAATAGAATATCCCAAACTATAATACAGCCAGACAAGCTCTCATGATATGATGTTCAAGGTAGCCCTTGCTACCTGGGTTTACCTCTACCGCACCGGCAGGCTGTATTAAGTGACAATAATTAGTAGGAGCGTCAATAACCATTCAAGAAATCTCAACGGATTACCGCGATTTGACGTTAAGGATTTTCAGTTACCTGTACCTTTAAGAGAGCCAGCTAGCTCTCATTTTCTCGAGAAATGTAGATAATCATAATTGCAAAATACTGTGAGATGTGGCTCAATTGATGAACAGTAGGAGCAAAGGCCTGTCCTAGAAAATTTCAATAGTATCTTCTGAAATTAGAGAGTAGGGAAGACATGCTTGATTTGGGGTTTTGTGACTTGTGAGGTGAGCTCGAACGTAATGATTTCAGTAGAATGAAGAGTTAAAGATGTAAATTCACTCAAATCACTACAAAACTAGTACAGCTATCCCTCCTCACCCCTATCCATTTCAGAGCGATCCCTTTTCTGTCCTGCTACACCTTTGGGTCTCCTTCCTTTCAGTACACTACCCTTATTACCTCTATCTTCGTGCAAGACCTTCATCTCCGTTCTCGCGTGTCTTTGAGCTTCTTCTACACGAGACTTGAATACCATTACTTCATCTTTAACGGTATCATACTCTCCAAGCTTCTTGCCCAGTGCAGTCTCGATCCGAAGCCAGATCTCTAGGTCGTATTGTGAAACAAGAGTGATCGCATGTCCAGATTTACCAGCACGAGCTGTCCGTCCGACTCGATGGATATAAGTTTTGCTGTCAGTGGGCAGATCAAAATTTAGCACCACATCAACTGAAGGAATATCAAGACCACGGGCAGCGACATCGGTAGCAACCAAGATTTCTCGAGTGCCTGCACGGAATTTGTTCAAAGCACCTAGGCGTGCAGATTGATTTAACTGGCCATGGAGAGGAATAGCCCCAAATCCAAGAGCCCGCAGTAAAATAGCAAGTCTTTGAGTTTCGTTGACAGTTCTTGTAAAGACTATTCCTGATTGTCCAGCGAACTCGTTAAGGAGATACACTAAATAGGTATCCTTGTGTACTTGAGGAATAAATAGGTAGCTTTGAAGGAGCGTTGAAACAGTTTGATACTTGTTGGCACTGATACTGATTCGAAGAGGGTTTTTTAGACTTGCTCTCTGTAGATTTTCGACTTGAGAACTCATGGTAGCGGAAAACAGGAATGTTCCTCGTTCTCTTGGTAGGACCTTTAGAATCTTATCAATGATTGGTCCAAAATCAAAGTCAATGAGTCGGTCTGCTTCATCCATTACCAGATATTTGAGATTCCGGAGATGAAATCCCTTGGTATTTTCTAAGTGGTCCAAGAGTCGACCTGGTGTAGCCACAACGATATGAGGTTTCTTTCCAAGAGCTATGGCTTGTGGGACCATATCCATTCCTCCAACTATAACCGCACATCTTACATTTATCAAGGATCCGAGAGCTTCAAATGCCTGCGATATCTGGTATGCAAGTTCACGCGTTGGAGCGAGGACAAGCCCAAATAATGGTTGAGGGTTCTGGAGAAGAGCGTGCAAGATCGGAAGCGCAAATGCAGCAGTTTTTCCACTTCCTGTCTCAGCAAGACCAATAAGATCTCGGCCTTCTAGTGCGGGTGGGATCGATTCACGTTGGATAGGAGTTGGTGCTTTGTATCCTAATTTCTCGCAAGCTTCGCATAATGATTCGATGATTCCCTGTGAATATGTTAGACGCCATTCCTGATTATTGTGACTGCCAGTATCTTACCAGATCTTTGAATGACTTTGGTGCAGCTTCTTCTTCTTCCTGTTCTGCCTCATCTTGGACATCTGGGGTGGTAGACTTTTCTGGCGGTGGTAGAATTGATACTTCCGATGCTGGTTTTGATGTGACTTTGCTGTCTTGCACAGCCTCCTTTACCTTTCCGGCTTTCGATTCTTTCCGATGCTTCTTGACGACATCAGGGATTGCATCTGCCTCCCTAGCAATCTTTCTTTTCTTTATTGAGGATAACATGTTGTGTGATAATAAAAATTTGGCGAAACTTGCGCATGATGGGCTCGGATGGGGTACGGGAGAAATTTCTTATCAGCTTATCGAAGATCCACTAAACGTCATATCATTGGTTGATAGCTCCTATGTCTACAAATTTATTATTTTCCCCTCGACTTTTTGAAGTGCATCATTCAAGCACCAAAATCACAGAAATGGCACGAAGAAGAACGAAGAAACGCACTCATGTTGGAGCTGCCAACAATGGAAATCCTACGAAAGCAAAGCCGGTGGCGGCAAACCAAGTTTCTCGAGCACCGAAGAGCATGGTGATCCGAATTGGAGCTGGAGAGGTTGGACCTAGTGTGAGCCAGTTGGTAAAAGATGTACGATTGATGATGGAACCCGGAACCGCAGCGAGACTCAAGGAGAGGAAAAACAATAAGTTGAGGGATTATGTTACCATGGCTGGCCCATTAGGAGTCAGTCACTTGTTGCTCTTCTCAAGGTCGGAAACTGGGAACACCAATATGCGATTGGCAATTACACCAAGAGGTCCGACTTTGCATTTTCACATAGAGAAGTATAGTTTGTGCAAGGATGTGCGGAAGGCAATGAAGCATCCCAAAGGTGGTGAAAAGGAGTACCTAAACCCGCCATTGGTAAGTTCCTATATACTCGATTAATAAGAGTTTGCTGACCATACAGCTTGTTATGAATGATTTCGTATCACCAGCTTCGGATGAGAGCACCAGTATACCTAGGCATCTCGAGCAATTAACCACAACTGTCTTCCAATCGCTCTTCCCGCCCATTTCACCGCAGACCACACCGCTCAACTCTATAAAAAGAGTCCTTCTATTACAAAGAGTAAAGACGACTGATGGAACATACTCGCTACAACTACGCCATTACATGATTACAACAAAGCGTGTGGGTTTATCAAGACCTTTGCGCAGACTCAATGCTGCCGAGAAGATGCTTAACTCTCAAAAGACTGGAAAAAGTCGGAAAAGCGCACTACCAAATCTTGGGAAGATGGAGGATATTGCGGACTTCATTATTGGTGGAGATGCTGGCGAAGGTTATATGACTGATGCTACAAGTGGAAGTGAGGTAGACACTGATGCTGAAGTCGAAGTTGTAGAGAGCACAGCGCGGAAGGTCCTTAACAGGCGGCAGAGAGAAAAAGAACAAGAAGAGAAAGAAAATAGCGGTCGAAGTGGTGTCGAGAAACGGGCTGTGAAGCTTGTTGAGTTGGGACCACGAATGACACTTCGGATGACAAAGGTTGAAGAAGGAGTATGCGGAGGAAAGGTGATGTGGCATGAACGTATCACTAAGAGTACGGAGGAGATCAAAAAGCTAGACAAAAAATGGGAGAAGAGGAGGCAGGAGAAAGACACACGGAAGAAGATCCAGAAAGATAACGTTGAGAAAAAGCGCATCGCCAAGGGTGGTAAGGAGGAGGAAGACGATGACGAGCCTGTTGATGAATGGGGTAAGTCTTGTTTTCATTTGAATTTCCTTGTGCATGAAACAAGATATCATGGGGGTTCTAAGATCACATTGTAGCTATTTAACCAGTCCTGTGCTCCTCTAAACCCCATGATAACTCTATGGCTTTTAGCCCTTTCACACCTATGTTCTACTATATGCTGACAAACTTCAAGATAGCGAAGGGATAGAAGGAGATGGAGAGATGGAACTCAACGAGGAGATGGAAGATGCAGGCGAGTGGGAAGAAGAGCAAGAGGAGATTGCAGCTGGTTGAATGATTAAGTTACATAAGGAAACTCGAAGATCTTGAAGTTATTTTGTACTTGTGCAATGCACTGGCGTTAGTGATCCCTGGGTATCAAACTGGTAACTGTAAATGGTGCCTCATGATGGAGTCATGCCAAAACATGTCAATTAGGAAGTCATTGCACGGTTTAATATGATTTGCAGTACAAATATCTCAATATCGTACGCCTCTGCAACTCACAAATTTGTACTGTTGAACTTTACCATATCACCTTCCTCCTGCCCAAACTAAGTACTAGATCTGGCGATCTTTGACACGGTATATTGGCGAGAACTGGCAGATTAGATCTAAGCTTATAAATATGCGAGTTGCCAAAATAAATCAGACAATTTTGCCCTACTTGGCCCAGCTGTGTTGCATCTTGAAGCCTCACGACTCTACATTTTTTTTACGGCTACAATGCCCAATGGTAGGCTTTTCACGATAAAGCAGCTACAATTTTACAGTAGATAATGAGGTTGAGTTTGTTTCTTTCATTCCCTAAGCCGTTTTACAATACTGCACCTTTCACGAATTGTTCCATGCCAGCATGCTGGTTTTCTTTTACTAAAGAAAACGTATGTTAATAATCTGCATAGTAGATTGTCTAACATGACCGAATCATAATTTGCTTATAATCGTCAAGAACTGCTTATTCTAGACAGGCTCAGGCGCTTCAGTGTTATCGGCGGTGGTGGAGTCGACTGTCAACTGAGATTTGGCAGAATACAATTACCTGCTGTGTTGGCTTGACTACTAGACTGAGCATATCACCTTAAAAATTTATAATTGGGAGACCTTGAGTCTCATGGTGTATTAGCTAGGCACCTCCAGGAATGTCTTTCCCGGAATTGAAATCAATATCTGGATGCCATGTCGTTCTTCACCGTCAGCTAAATCTTCTGACTGAAAGGCTCTTTTACCATTTGGCAGGTCACAACAAAGATACGTTACCAGTCATTAGGTTTTAGGGAAGTTTATCATGGTATGAATCGCTAATAACTAGCTGATACATCTGGTACAATTCTATGCCAGCAGCCAGACCCTCTTGAAAGGAAAAGGCTCACCCACTTTTTAAAAAAATATATATATATAGCAGTAGAAGTTCTGCCTTTGTTCTATGGTTTTTAGCGACTTATCATACGTAGTATCGATATCTACAGGTTTGCCTGGCTTGGTAAGGAGTCTAGAAACTACAAACATATCAATTAGTAGTCATTCTCTAAAGTAGGTTTGGTAGTGTGTGATGAACTGAGTATTCTTGACAGAACCTGAGGAAGCAGTCTATAGATGTGGAATTTGAATGGCTTACTCCTAAAACTTTCTTGACCAAGGAATTAACCACCATATCAGGATCTTTACTCAAGTTGTGAGTTGCTCCATCGATGACCCCTGAATTAACTTCATCCACACTCCCCTCTCCCTTCTTCGCAATTGCAATCCACCTTTCAAGTTGCGCCTCCTTATCAATCGACTTTGGCATATACTCATCTTCACCTGAAAACAATACGCAGATCGGTATTCCCGCTGGTAATGCGCCGAACGATCTCATAAGCTGCTCGTCTTTCAGATCAGAGCTGAAATAGTCATCATCACCATCGTGATACGGACTTGCTAAACTCAACCACCGTTTGGCGGAAACTGGACAAGGGAAAAAACCGTTAAGCTCCACCGATGGAACAATCTCATTAGCACCGCCATCTTCAGTCATCTTCGTGGCTACCGCAATAGCGCGTAGATAATGATCGGGATCCATCTCCATAACAATAGCTTCGCGATCACTAGCTGGCGCTTGAATGATCCCTCCTTCAATCGTAGATCGATTCTCGCGACCAGGGCCAGTAAGATACTCCATAACATCTTGACAGCCAGTCGAGTGACCCATTAAGACAATCTTGCCGGTTTTTATAGTGCGAAAGTAGGTAACACATTTTGCAAGCTCGATAGCATCACATTGGAGTGAGGATGTACCCCACCCAGTGTAGGATGAAGAGAGATGAACTTGAGCGAGACTCCATGTCTGTGGGAGGGCATCTGAGAGATCATTTGTGTATGGGACTGTTTGGAGACCATCGAACAGGCCACCGATAAATATAAGTAGATTTTGACCAGCGGGTAGGCTAGGATTAGGTGTGTGTTCAAAAGCAGTAAGCCTTTTAGTCTATAAAGAGTTAGAAACCAGTCTAAGTCTGGACGCTCGATTACATTTTATAAAGCGTAGAAAGGTTGTTGCGATGAGTGAAGTAGGAAGTAAGAGATCAAGAACGGGGACGTCATAGAAACCTAGATCGCACTCATCAACGAAGCCGGGATGTTTCAATTATTGGGAACAAAGCATCACTATCGTGAAGATCCCACTATTTCTCTTAGGTTTTGTGAGCGAATACTGCAATTGCAATAGCGAATTGAACTCACCCAATGTAAGGACCCATCGAATATGAGACTGGAGATGAGGCGTATTATAATTGTAGCAGGAACAGAAATACGAAAAACAAAATAAAAATAAAATACACCGTAGAGTCGAGATACAGAAATTCGGGAACACCAGCTTCAGCATCATATAAAAAAGGTTCAAAAATCAAAAAGCAAAGAGAATTCGACGGCACTTTGAGAAGAGAAGAAACTAAAGCAGAGGAAAGAACAACTGGTAAGCTTACATAATTATGCACAATTCCATTTCTCGATCGATAATGATTAGCCATCTCAGCGATTTAGAACAAAAGTTGTTAAGCGCAATCGTTTTTGATACTGGTGGTACGTCTCCTAGTGTGTTTACACCACGAGATTCGAGTCACTGGGATTGTCAATTTCAAGAGCCGCCCGACGAAGAGTGAAAAACACTTATATATGCTCGTCCTCGTAGTCGGAAATATCTTGAAAAAAACAACCCACTTCTTGTTGATGTGGAGTTGAAAGATATGTAGTTTCAATATGTCACTTGACTCTTGGCACATGTCGTCGATCTTCAATTTCTGAACCTCACATCGCCCTTCCAGAATTAGCACCCTCTCACATCCACAGTTGTACACCACCACCTCGACGACAATGGCACCAACACTCACCCCCCTCTACCGCCTCCTCACTCCCCTCCTCCATAATGTTTCAATTCCATCTCTTCTCCCAGCTGCCGCAAGCCGAGCCTTCAGCACGACTGCACAGGTACAAGCTAGACAAGATACCAAAAAACGCAACAACATAGACCCCCGAATTACATTAATACGATATCATCTACAACATCCTAAAACGCCGCGGCCATTGAGACTGAGTCGTATGCGCGGATTAAGACATTGGACTATCCATCGGGCGTGGATGTTGATGAGACGGAAACGAATTGAGAAAGAGGATGGCGAATTATACCGGTTAGTCTTCTGAATCCCCTATAATCCTATGTTCAAGTGGTATACTGCCGGCAAAATATCTCTTAGGCAGAAAAATTATGGTTTGGGTTCTTGGTGTCTGCGAATTGTATATAGCAAAGACTGACTGTTCGAATAAAGCATGTATCAGGCAATGGAAGCTGCCAATGAGTTATTGCGAACCATGGATCCACCGGGAACGAAAGATGCAGGGAGATTATATAGGATTGCGCAGGAAAAGAAGGGGATATTTGGTCATGGAAGTGTGCCGATTGAATATGCGAGGTTACAGGTTGATACACCGGGGAAGGAGCCTTGGAATCATGGGTGGACAAGATAAGAAAGACATTGATACGACTGAATGGGGAATGTGACTGGGGTTTGGGGCAGTGTATGAGTTGGAGATAGAATGTACGATTTTGGGTCGGAAAAGTTGTGTTACTACATATTGGAGCGCTGGAACAAGAAAAAGCTTCACATGTGTATAAGATAGCAAAGATGAACAGGTGCAGGAGGAAGCGCGAATTTCACGCAACATGCACTATGTATTATGTACAATTCGCGCATCATTTCGAACCCTTCCCATATCAATTAGGCCCAACGCTACCCCCTCGCAACCATGCCAATATAAGTGCCTATCCACGCAGAGTATGTGAGAAGATTGACCATCCCAGTCAATACACAACGTACGGGGGAATTTAGAAACTCCACCGTGTCGTGATGTCGACACCCTGGAGAAAGTCGACGCCCGTCATGATCGATCATTAGTTAGCTATATTAGTGCCAATCCATCCCATTTCCATCCAAAGCTCAAAGACTTAAACGTATGTGTAGCAAAGTTAAGGAGAAGACTTTTGTACGTGAGCTAGAAGTCGTTGCAGATTAGAAGGTTGTAATCGTGTAATGAACATTTGGTTCTGGATACCGTATGCGCCGTTTTCGTAACCAATTATAGTTACGCGTCTCTCATAGTATAACACAGCACCCTCCTCCTTCGCCTTTCTCAAATGTCAATAAAGCGGCTCTTGTAGCTGCCTCAAAAACATCGTCAACTCCTTCTCCCGTAAGCGAAGAGCATTCGAGGTACTTTCTAGCCCCGATTTCATGAGCGATATCCGTAGCTTCGCGGGTGCCAATGAAATGTTGTGATTTCTTTCGCATCTCTTCAATTGCTACTGGATCTTCACGCAGGTCCTTCTTGAGACCGATCATGATGATTGGCACGCCAGGGCATCTTTCGTTTGCTTCTTCAATCCACTGCAAGTTTATTAACTTATAGCCCCGCAGAACGTCTGTTATGAGCTCACCTTATGTTTCACGTTCTCGAGGGAATCAGGAGTGTCAATCGAAAAGCCGATAAGGATAACGTGTGCCTTCGAATATGCCAGGGGCCGTAGTCGCTCATAGTCTTCTTGTCCCGCTGTATCCCATAAAGCCAATTGCACGCTCTTGCCGTCCACTCTGCAATCCGTTACATAATTTTCGAACACCGTAGGAACCTATACCTGCATGTTAGGACTTTGAAGGGGAAGGAGGTATTGGCGTGGCCTACATAATGCTATAGAAGGTTAGCTTTTCCATTTATCAATGTAGAGAAGGCAGCCTCACTGTTGGGAAATAGCCAAGGGTGAAAACACTGAGCAACGAGGTCTTTCCGCACGCTCCATCTCCAATGATAACCAACTTTCTGCGCAGGGTGTCAGCTCCATCCATTTTTAACTATGCTTTGTATAGAAATGCTGAACAGGCCGAAGAGGTCGATGCCCGTGTTGATCGAGTTCAACCACGGAGCAAAGCTAATCGATTGTCAACCCAACGACAAGCAAAGTCTCAAGTAGCATCGCTGCTCCTCGGCCAGTTCACATCACTTCCACTTTAAGCACGCGATATAGTTGTGCCTGCCAAAAGCTTACCTTCTCACAACATTTTGTGCTGGTGACTGGTCCATTGTGATTATATCTTCGAGAGGATATCAAGAGAAAGGATCGGGTGGGATCCAGAACCTTGGAAGCGGCAAGGTGAAGGATAGACCTGCTAGCCCAGAACTAGATGTTTTCCACGCTCAGGGAGCAGTGAAATACTGATTCTGCTGCACTCAATCTGGGGTTGGCTTGGATCAGACGAGGAGAGTGGGCTGCAAGGTAGGGCCACTGGTTGGTTCTAGACAATTCGCGAAGAATATGAGGATACACAACACTGAAAAGAGTGACTATGGATGCGTGCAAGTGGTGAAGATATAATTCCTGCAGACTTTTCCCCTGAAAGTGAATCTACTGACGTTGGGATGCGCTGGGCTGATCAAACAGTACACCGGGCACAGTAAAGCGGTGGATCTGACGCTGGGCTGAGTCGAGAGCTCTCGCCCAATGATGATGCCGTTGTCGATCTTGAGCGGCGAATAGAGAGAGCGCGCTGTTGAGCCTCGTATTCTGCAATGATTTCTCCATATTCAGGGACCATAGTATATTCTCAAAGACTCATGCTACCTGTGATTCTGGGGTGGGATTCTGGGACTATTGATGCCTAGCAATGACCAATGCTCTTAGAATCTTCCCAATAATTTAATGCTGAAGCAGGTTCACTCCACATTTAATTATTCATGCACGTGACTTTTATCATCTAAATCCAGGCTTGGTACAGGCACGTCTGTACCCTCAAGAGACCTCCATTTAACCAGCCCCAGCCCTCCGTGAACCGTACGTCTATTCCAAATACTCCACGAGTCGAAAACGAGAGTCTCTGCCATGCAGATAGTTCACTAACGGTTTTGCAGCCCAAATCGCACACTACTAGCACCAAGGATAAGCATCAAACCAGACAACTTGGTGGGGCACTGCGAAGCCATTCTCTTCACTCTGTACGTCAGTCTCTGTTGCTCCGGTCCTAGGATTATACTTTGGAAAGCATAGAGCGCGCTTGATCATTGGGTCTAACGTAGCTCTGATGAATAGACAACAAACCTTCAACTGATCGGAATGCCCGCAAACCAACGGCAACAGACTGCCAAATCCAAAGCTCCAGCGCAGGCTCCGTTGTCCCCTACTTCTAAAGCTACCGCAAAATACACAAACAAGGATGGTTCGAAGTTCATAACTGTACCCAAACCACTCGAGACAAACGCGGAAGCTATGGCACAAGCAACCACGAAACCCAACGGGCTAACACATGCGGATGTTAATGGAACCACACCCGCTGTAAATCGGAAGAAGCAGAAGCGGAGGGAAAAGCAAGCTGCGAAATTAGCTGCGGAAGGAATCACTCCCAATCAGGAGCAGACTGCGAAACAGATCCAGGAACTGGAGGAACGATTCCGGGAGCATGGGCTAGATGAGCCATATGGGGTCAACGGCCAATTTGATCCCACAGATGGCGACCAGGGAATTGAATATTATAGTGATGAAGAGGGCGGATATTCAGGCTCATATGGACGAAATTCTCCGCCAAACGGCTATGTACAGCCAGCTGGGAAGAAGTCCAAAAAGAAAAAGAATAACAAGGCCAAAAAGCCTCAGCTACCAGAATCTTCAGGTCAACCCCAACCGCAAACAAATGGAATCTCAGACTCTCATATTCATAATCATGCGCCATTAGCACTCCCTCCGTTAGGGACAAATATGCCCCGAGGTACGTTTGTTTTACTTTGAAAGGTGGCCCTTGGTAGGTAATTTACTGATTTCCCTTCAGGTCCAGGTATTTCGCGGGAGAGAATATGGAATACCTCTTCAAATGAAGAGCGGGAAAGAATAAAAGAGTTCTGGTTATCACTTGGTGAAGACGAGCGGAAGTCTTTAGTCAAAGTCGAGAAAGACGCTGTTCTGAAGAAGATGAAAGAACAGCAAAAGCATTCTTGCACTTGCACAGTGTGTGGTCGGAAGCGTGTGGCTATAGAAGAGGAGCTAGAGGTCCTTTATGATGCATATTATGAAGAATTGGAGCAGTATGCCAACCATCAAGGTACGTAAAGGTCTTTGTTGTTGAGCTGCGAGTTTGAGACTTGTTTATTGGAGTTTCAAATTCTGGGCGTTGTCAATGCCCTGTCAGTTCGGGCAAGATGTTATAGCTTCCCCATTTGAATGTTGTCCCGATTTAGATAAACATCGCTAACATTGACAATGTAGGTGATGGGGTACCGCCTATGATGCCCCCTCCCCGCCGCTTTGGACCTATGAGCGGATTACAACCACCCCATCGATTACCCCCCTTAGGCACATTTCCTGGACAGCAGCCGTCACGAGGTAGGATAGTAGAGCAGCTAGAGGATGACGAAGAGGGTGATAGCAATGAAGAAGAGTATGGTGATAGTGAGCAAGAAGACGATGAGGATGACTATAGCGATGAGGAGCCCGAACCTGAAGAAATTCCCCGGAGTTCACATGCTGCAGACTTCTTCAATTTCGGCAACAGTCTCACTGTGAAAGGGGGGATTCTTACGGTAGCAGATGATCTGTTAAAGAATGACGGGAAGAAATTCATTGAAATGATGGAACAACTAGCCGAACGTCGTATGGCACGTGAGGAGGATGCCGAAAAGCAACAAGCCTATGCCAACTATGGCCATCCAACAAATGGAATGCATTCGCATTCTCATGGTCACAACCATGGTCACCAGCCGCATAATCATGGCCACGGTCATAATCATAGTCATACGCATACGCATAACCACAATCATCCCCATCCCCATTCACATCAACACAATCCGTCTCAGGCACCACCTCAGCCCGAAGATGAGGAATATGATGAAGATGAGGAAGAGGATGATGACGAGTACGACAGTCAGGATGAGGACTATGATGAAGATGAGTTGGTAAGTGGCCTATCAAATTCGAAGAACGATCATTACTGATTCTTATTTTAGCAGGATACTATGACAGAAGAGCAGCGAATGGAGGAAGGACGACGAATGTTCCAGATATTCGCAGCTCGGATGTTTGAGCAACGAGTTCTGACTGCGTACAAGGAAAAGGTTGCGAAAGAGAGGCAGGAGAAGCTCTTGGAAGAACTTGAAGAAGAGGATCGGGCTGATTCTCAGAAAAAGGCCAAGAAAGCTAAAGATGCCCAGAAGAAGAAAGATAAGCTAGCCCAAAAGAAACAAGCCCTTGCTGAGGAAAAGGCACAGAAAGAAGCTGCCAAAGCAGCTGAAGAGGCCGCACTACGTGCTGCTGAAGAGAAAAAAGCGCAGGAGCAACGAACTAAAGCCGAAGAGAAGCGAAAGAAGAAAGAGGCTCTCAAAAAGGCTGAAGAAGAGGAGCGGCTGAAGAAGGAAGCTGAGAAGCAGCGTCGTTTGCAGGAGCAACGGGATCGGCAATCCGAGGCCGAGCGCAAACAACGAGAAGCTAAAGAAAAGGAGAAGCTGCAAAGGGAACAGGCAAGACAGAGGGAAAAAGAGGCCAAGGAGGCCAAGGAACGAGAAATCAAGGAGCGCAAAGAAAAGCTGGAGCTTGAAAAGAAAGAGAAGGAGGCTAAGGCACAGCAGCAACGCGATCAAGTAGCTGCCCAACAAGCTGCCCATAAATCCGCTGCACTTGCCGCTACGCAAGCTGTAAAGCGACCTCCAGTGCCTATACCAGTAAATCTCCAGCCACAACCTTTAACTGGGAGCTCACCGCATATCCCTGTTGCAACTCCTGCTCTCCCAAAAGCTCCAACACCTATTCGGCTTCGAACTAGCTCGCAACAAGAGTCAAGTGTTAGCGGCTCCTCGGTACCTCAGACCCCACAAACAGGAGGCATTAGCCAGAACGTGTCGCCCGTACCATCAACCCCTTTACAGGGTAGTCCTGGACAAAGTGGTGCTGCTGGGAAGACACAGTCCTTTCCATTCTTGCATCAGCCGCAAGCCACCTCGCCGATTCACTCTGCTTTGAAAGGCCCGCCAGGTATGCCGCCTAGTCCATTCATGGGCATGCAACCTCTAAACATGGGATTTCCTCCTCCTGGTATGCCATTGATGCCTCCCGGCTTTGGTGGTAGATTGCCACCCGAAATGATGTTTCCTCATCAGCCACCTATAGGCGGAGCATTCAGGCCTATGGTGGGGCCTAATGGATTACCACTTCATCCTGGAATGAATATGCATCAAATACCACAGGGCAGAGGCTTTCCAATGCCGCAGCCTCCACCCGGATTTGCACAAAACTCAAATCCAACGGGAATGAGTGGTATAGGCCAAGCCTTTGGAAAAGAGAACGCGCACATTCATTCACGGCATCAGTCTGCATCATACGAGAATCCACCTACACATCCGGCTCAGCCTATTGCACGTCCCGCCCCAGTCGGTCGGCCTTCAAGTGTTGTCAATGGTCAACGTCGTGGAGATAACAGCGAAGCCGATGACTCAAGCAATCATTTAGGTAGCAGTGCATTGCTAGATGGCTCGGACGAACCCCTCATTGCTGGTAATAGGCGTCCAAGCGCAGCTCCCCGCCATAATTTCGCACCTGGGCCATTTGGTATGGAGTCCCCCGCCTATGCCAGTCCCATTACTCCGTTCAATACCTGGGGCGGTCCGCCAAACCCATTTGGATCATCTTCACTACCAGGTGCTAGCTTTACTGGCGGGTGGCCTCAATCTTCAAACAATTCTTTCGGTAATGTTGGGTCCTCATCTGTTGTTCGCCCAAACCAGCCTCGTTCGGTTCTCGTTCGCGTATTGATATGTCGTGCCTGCAAGCAACTTGAAGGTTCGACGCCAGATGGATTTTACGACATCAAGACAATCCAAGAACGAATCAGCCATCTGCAGCAGGCAGGCGATATACCTGTTCCTGATAAAGAACTTCTCGACATCTGCGATACAGAAGGCAATGCAACTAACGGCGGCGGTTCGTTTGAGATACGCACCAATCCTGACGGAAATCAATTTATCAGACACGAAATCGACACCCTATCCACCAAACGTCCACTCGGCGCGCCGGGCGAAATTGGAAGCCCTATTGTGGGTAGCGCATCGCGCTTCTTTTAGAAATATGTCAATTCCAAGCGTATCCTCACCTTTGGTTGGGGAGCATTCTTTTTGTGTGTACGATCTTATTTTCGCAGTCTGCACATAGCGTCATCCTCTGCTATTTTCGGCTTCCTTGCTTCGTCATATTAGGGCGATATGCAATGTATTATCAAGTAATAAGCTTGAGCACTTCACGGGTACGTGACGTGGAAATATAGAACCAGTATATCAAATATGTTGGTAAAACATGTCATTGATTTATGCACGTGACCAAAATACTGTTGCTAATTCGAAATCACCAAAGCACCTCCCTCATGTTCTGGCCAGTTATCTAAAACAAGTACCTGCGCATTTACTCCATAATATTCATTTCTAGTATTGTTTGTATCAGGGCGCTTTTGTAGGCTTTGTTTTTAAACTCATTATGATTCATAAATCGTACCAGCCTCGTTGCGAGGCTGTGCTGTGGTTGTCCCGTGCAGCCATTGTTAACGTGTGACCAAGTCACTCACCTCCAACAGACGATACCTTTTGTGACACAATTTTACTATATAAGTGAATTTGCCTCTGCCTCTGAATGTGCTACATATCTATATTATTGAATACTACTTACGATACAGCTTCAATTACTGCATTCTTTTTTACATCAAAGCCTATAAGCAAGTACGGATGTTAAACACAGTAGCATCACTTCATACGAGTCGACAATCCAAAACAGGAACGAAAATTAGAAATGTGTCGACATATACACATATACCACCTTATTGCACCTCACGGTACACGACGCGAATCTTTAGTAAAGCACGAAGACGAAGATGATGTTCACAAATGCAAAGTCATATTCGACAAATGTGAAACTGCCAGATGGGAAAAGGATTGTGGAGGTAGTACCGTTGAGGAGGTTATTATTGAAAGAGATGAGTGTCAGTGGTGTACGCTTAAAGTATTAAGGCCAGACTTTTGAGGCAGGGGAGGCGGTTGACATGTGAAGGGTATAAAGGCTATATTTGTCTGACCAAGTAGAGGGGAAATGTGCGATTCGCCTTACAATACCGCATGTATCATGGGAAACTCGGTGGAGTTACTTCCCGGTCGTAAGTATTGGTATTAGGAACAGGCAGCAAAATCATGTAAATATTAACCGAAAAGAGGTCGGTCGAAAGAATAAGTCGGTGTTAACAGAAAAGGATGATTACTTAAGTAGAACATATTTGAACAAGTCTCTCTATGCATACATTGTTCAGCACTTTCTCTTTTTTTCAGTCGAGAATTACCTAGCACTCTTGGTAATCCTCTCGGAACACAAAGTATGAATTTTCCTACTAATTATATTTTAGTAAGGTAATTTTATGTTGCATCACGAAAAATATATATGAAGTTCGACCACATAATATAATTTGAAATATTGTAACAGCTTACCTAGCTTGGAAATAGTCATTGTGGTTATTAAGATGGAAAGAAATGATCTCTATAGATTGTGCTTCAGTTTGTCTTCTAATTACCAACCTCTGGTTCTACAAACCCGTTTAATTAGCTTGCGCTGCTATCAATAGCACCATCTAAAATTGACCTTACGTTTGTGCGCTGGGTATCTATTCTCGTGAAAATAGATGGAGTGACGAAGAAATCGAGTGTTGCGATGTCACTGACTGTGTTGCTCTAGGCATCGGATAAGACTAGCAATAGAAGTGTGTTTGTGGAACCAGTTAGAAATCTAGACATCTAACTGACAGCCCTCAACATTTTTTACTTTAGAGCTCTTGTACTTTTCAAACTTTAGCCATAACGGTTTGGAGCTTTTAAAGGTTTATGGTTTAAAATTCTATCAAACTTGGTATTTAGGTGCCTGGTTTAACTTATCCGCCAGGAAGGCACAAATTGTATAGTCTACAATATCTCAAGAGCATGGAATTCAACGCTATACTTGATATATCACTAAGGTGATTAATTGGGTGGCCTGGTGCTAGGAGGATCAAGCTGATGCTCAACTGTTCTTACGCAACGATAATACCTCTGTTCAGTCACAATATGATACATTCAATTCCTTCTACGGTGGTTCTATATATTCTCAATTTTCCTAGGTAGGGGTACCTATGTAACTATCATGACAGTTTGGCGGGTCTACTTAAGGGGTTAGAGGTCAAGCGAGAAGGTTTGCTTGGCACAACTATCATCTACTTCCATACCAGCAATAGTCTAATCTTCAACATACACAGATCGCTTTTACCGTATATGTCACTGATAATTTGCTTAGCAAAATTATTGACTTATCAGCGAAGACATATGATCTTGTCATCCTGCGCGTCTTTGTCGAGTAGTGTCACTTAATTTCGTTGTCTTTCCAAACGCTGAACTCCCACAACTGTTCACGACGGGAAACTGACATGGTGCGCTACACAATTGAAGCCACATACTGCCCCTAGTTTAAATACAATCCGCCATCTCTTCAACGCTGGTAAGTGGGTCAGAAGTATAGTAGTACTGTCTATGTTCTTATAAGTTATGAGAGTTGAATACCCGAGAAGTTTGACATTGATTTGGAGAACAGTGGGATGATTAAAAAAGATCAAAGACTGGTGATATTGCACATCAGGTGACCTATCTAAATTCAGCTACTAAAAGTTGCTGAGCATGTTACATGTATCGAACGAAAGCGTTATCCAATGTGGGAATATTTCAAAGACAATTTAAAACTCAGATCGACTCTATCTAATTAAATCCCCATTTCACTCCTTCCGCGAATATAGACGGGTCAGCCTATCCATCAATATTGGATCACGTAATCTATTGCTACCAATACTCCGCTCCTATGGAAGGACATCTTTAGAGGTAATATCACAAGCAAAAAAAGATAAAAGCGTCACAATGTCTCCCAACCATCTATGTGGTCCTCTCTTAAGGTTCTCTTGTCACTATTGAGACAGCTTGCATTAGCCCAGTCTTGATCAGGAATTAGCTATATTGATAGGTGTCATGAATTATCGGTGTGTATAGCTCACAATTCGGAGTCGCAATGGCTTCATTATATTGAACGGGCAAAATTTACCGACAATAAATACGGATAACCTACACCCACTGGACCTACTAGTCAATACTCAGTAACAAATACTGCATATAATTCTCTCGTCCCCGATAGCACTTGGTTAACCTCTATGAGAGTAGTCGAGAGAAAACTCTTTAGAGCACTTATTGTGCCCAAAGTATTCTAACGGCTAAAGGACGTTGCTGATTCTCAATAGCAGAAGCAGTGGTGAATACTAATGATAATATTATCACTTGACACGGAAAGCTTGGAAGTCGAATAAGACTTGATATTGTAATTAGAATCGGGCTTTGCATTGAAGTTATCTCTGGGATGTCTTTAAAATACGTCAGGTGAGCAATATAGTTAAAAGAAGAATTAGGGGCTTATAAGACTTCGGTCTCGGATATAACACTTGGAAGGATAGGATCAAATAAGTAAAGATCAGACTTTAGCCATAAGTAACTAGTTTCAGAGAAACTCTAGGTGTGAATTTAATTTCCGCGTGGAGTTCAATATTTTCCTGGCTCCGAAGCCTTACAAATATCAGTTACGAGGTGACAAATCAATTAACGCACCTAACACGGAATTTGGTGGCATTAATTTGTGAATAACTGTACGCAAAAATGTACAAGGAACTTTTCCAACACTCTAAATGATTTAGCTGTATTGGGTTGTGAACGATAAAGATGCAGCTTTTCAGACATCAAATTAAATGCTGACCGGTTAAATTGATTTGTTGTACATGAGCGCATAATTTGACTTGTGTCAAGTGATTGTATTGTCATTAGGCTATTTATTGCAGACGGAACATGAGCAGATAATAACTAATCGAGATATGAGAAGCTTGCTGCGGATACTATGTGAAATGGAGGGTTATCGCAAAGTGAAGACCAGGTTCTTGTTATTCGTTCAATACTAACTAAGTATAAAAAGCCATCTCTTTCGTCCAAGTATATTGTCTTTCTCTATGTGCAACCATGCTATCTTTCCAAACATACCTAGTTTTCTGTGCTACTCTCCTAACAGTCTTGCTACCAAATGTTAGCGGAGCGACTTCAAATCCAACCGCTGAACAACTGGCAAACCGAAAGCGTTCTTTCTCAATCGGATATGTGAGTTTCAAGATTCAAGTTTGCCCATTGCTTTACCACGCCCTCAAAACTAATACTCACCTAAAAGGTCGTTTTTCCAGGATGGGAGCCACTAGATGTGTTTGGCCCTTTGGAGATCCTTTTCCAGGTAATTGTCACTTCCCTCCTCTTCGTTTTCCAAATTTTTCCAAAAATTGATACCGGTATGCTAAATGAAACCATAGACGTCTATTCGTTATAACATGACTTTGAGTATCATCTCAAAGGAAGCTGGCCCCGTTTCGACCGTTCCACCACCTCATAGCATGGCACCGGGTGAGCCTCCAATGGACCTAAGTTATATAATTGGCCCACAAATCACAGCAACACATACTCCTGAAACTGCGCCACCACTGGACATGCTTTTTGTTCCTGGGGGTGGAGGTAATGTAGTGCTTGCGGTGCAAAACAATACCTGGGTTGAAGACTTCATAGCAAGTAGATTTAGTGAATTGGACTACGTACTGAGCGTGTGCACCGGAGCAGTAAGCTTGGCAAAGTCCGGTGTTTTGAATGGCAAGAGAGCGACTACAAATAAAAGCGCCTGGTCTTTCGGTACATCTTCCGGAACAAATATCACATGGGTTCCAACTGCCAGATGGGTTGAGGACGGAAAAGTGTGGACCAGTTCAGGGGTTGCTGCTGGTGAGTAAATCCTTGGCTTAACCACGCTGTTTTTATAAGAAAGAGGAAGGTATGACACGTTGCTAATATTGAATAGGCCTTGATATGACATATGCATTTTTGACATCTATATACGGAAGTGATGTTATTGATGGCATAATGAATGAAATCGAGTATGCACCACATACAGACCCACACTGGGATCCCTTCTCGGTTGTTTATGACGTTAGTGGCTTCATTTTGTATAACAGTTTGTGTAGAGGCGCTAATAATCTATAGATTCCTGGTGCGGATAAGAATACGTCTATGTTGGACTGCACTAGTCCTGCCGGCTATTCGAGTAACACATCGTCACAAGGTGTACTAGCGGGCATGACGGCACCTGGTTCTTAAGAGGACTTAGGAGGTTTCCCTTCTTACAATTTGAGCTAAGAAAATGATATGGTAATCTGAAACTTTCAAGGTGTGACATGAGGAAGCAGATATCAAACTTAAAAGAAAAGGCAATATAACATGTGAATCTTCAGGCTATAACTTTTAAATATTACGTTACGCCCATTCGTTGCAAAAAGAATTGTTGTTAGCAAGACGAAATAATGGAAAGGGATGAAGTTTTGCTGATAAGTCACGATAGATTGTGATTCATGTGTTTGCCACTTCCTGCAAAATCTCATCGGGCTCCATCACCACCACGGATTCGCTTCTGTCTTCTTTTAGTCAACTCTAGAACAAGGGGGTTGTGAACCGTACCGCTGACATTCAATGAAGTTTGTAAACTCTTGATTGAATTTGTCTAAATTCAATGGCTTGGAAGGGTCATGCTCATAGCGATGCAGGTCAAAGTGCTCAGGGTAAAAACCTGCAAACTCGAAGTCGATAAAGCAGGTAATTTCAAGAGTTCTAGGGTCCACGAAAATGTTCCCTTGATGAGCATCCATATGGCAAAACACGTATTTTTCAGAATCTGCGCATTTGAGAGACCAATGGCATTTATCATGAGGGGTCTGATTTAAGATACTGTATGGAGGACACACTATCCCCGATGCACCACCGATCATTGAAGATTTAATTTGGTGAAGAGTGTGGATATAAGGTGGAATCTTTGGTATGACAACAGCCTTCTCAGCTGAACTAAGGGTTTGCAGAGGAACGCCTTTAGCTCGTGTCATCACAATAACATATGCCCCGTCATCTTCGTACTCGCACAGGACTTTTGGCACAGGAATATTGGTAGATTGTTGAATGAACTTCAAGTTTGCTGCTTCATTTCGAGCCCGTTCGATAGCCATTTTGGGCTCATGCTTGCATCCAGTGACAGGAGAACTTTGCCATTCCCTCTCCCGAAGAGTTGATTTGATAAAGATGTCCCTTATTAATAAGAATTTCTTCTCTTCAGTAGAGCCGTTCCAATTGTCCTCTGCCATGGCAATGATAAAAGAATTGTAGATTGTAGGCCAGTGGAAAATAAAGGTAATAGAATGGAACACAGATGCATCACTTAAGGAAGCGACAAGCAAGAGTTGTACATTTTTGTTTCGGATCAAAGTGATCGTTTGAACGACTGTGACCTGAAGCTAACCGAGCTGGAAACAGAACAAAAATAAGAGCAATGCAAACTGAGCCAATCATGTAGAACGATCCCCACTCCAGTCACAATCGCCAACAGCCACCAATGAGCTTCGCTCCTGTCCCTACTGTCAATCCAAGCCGATGCTAGGATAATTGTAGCATCCCAAGAAGTAGTCAAGTCCACTCCTTGGATATGTAGAGATATCGGAATTTGCGCCCAAGTGAATTTGGCACTAATTTCATAAATCACTGCGTAACAACAACTCGGTTTTCTTGGTCTCATTGAATTTTCTTTGTTGTTACTAAATTCAGGAACTGGCCATTATGCCTAAGTCCGTGAGACATTCAAAATAATAGTCCAAAAAGCTGGCTGAACAGGCACGAATATAGGTTGTCCGATGAACACTCAAATACTCAAAGATATAGAAAATCTAGATCCGTTCCTTTGTGAACATTTCATCTTCTCAACACAAAACTCTGGTGGTAGCAACACTTCATAACTGACAATTCTCTCTCTTCAGTACAATACATTCCTTGGATCACCCTCAACTTCAACAACCAAACACTTATCTATCCCAAAATCACTCAAATATTTGGTTTCAAACTAGTTTCGCCTTCAACCGCTCGAACCCTTGATCAAGTTTCCCAAAAGCTCTGTGGCTCAGCATAATCGGACCTTTCACCAAGAGGTAAGTCGCCAGTCGCTATGGAAAGCTCCGAAGATGATATTGAATCCCTCATCAATTCTTTCAGACGACTTAACTTAAGAGAGACACTGGATGCTGGGGCTGAAAGACTCCACCCTCCTGGACAAACGGAGCTCGTAATACGAACGCGACTAGAACGAGAGAAAAGCTTACCTTCATCAAATACACCGCAATCAAAAGGAGCTGAGTTGCCAGGAAAATCAAGTCAGGTGGAATCTGAGAAGACGTCCCAACCAGTTCCGCGTCAGTTACCTAAATGGTTCCCGCGAGACAAGAATATCTATCACGGTATGTTCATCCCTCCACAGAACCCCAAGCTGCAATGGATAGCACCAGGATATCCACTCCGTCCCAAAAGATCTAGTACGGATGAACCCCATTTAACGACTTATTTTAACAGTACGCCTGTTGGCTTCCAAAATATTGCTACTGGCCTAGGAAATCCGAAGCCCTTGAAACCAGCCACCGAATTTACGCTTTTCTCAAAGCTTCCTGTGGATCTTCGATTGATAATCTGGCGAGCTGCCTTACCAACTGGGCAAGACAGAAATGGATCCTTAGTATACAGTATGACTTGCTATCCTAGCGGTAGTACGGTTGGAATGGATGCGAATCTTCGGCCGATACAACCACAGCTAGGTTATACCGGAATTAAGGCCGGCCGATCTATCATGTTCGCTCCGATTCAAGGACAGTCAGTACAAGGTCACCCTCGTCGCACATGGCAGTTACTTTTGAACAGTTCATTGAACGGATATTGGACCTCAGAGGAAGCCTTCGACATTGGCGTAGCACGAGTCTGCCACGAGTCTCGGGAGGTGTATTTACGAAGATTCAAGTACACCCTGCCTGAGTTACGATGGTCTGATCGTGTCGTGCGATACGACGAGGATGCCATAATTCATATATCCAATGCCTTCTATCTCAAACGCTGGATCCACGATGCCACTCTTCTAAACTATCAGATGCCAGATATTTGTTCGAACGTCCAACATCTCTCCGTAGATACCACAATTTTGGACTTCGTTCCTAATAATCGCATGAATCCTTTTTTCGCCAACCTTTTTTTGAGAGGGGATGGCTCTGAGACCATCTGTCAATTCAAACGACTGAAGACTCTGACTATCTGGGGTGATATTTTAGCGCCATCAAGCCGGCGACTGAATCGCTTGGTAAAACGACTGGAGCTTGGCCTACGGGAGTACCAGAGAAGCGTCGACCCCAGCTATCAAGTTCCAGTGATCCTTTGGATGGGTTAGTTGAGTAAACTGTGTGACGCTACAGTGGGAGGTCTCTGTACATACGGGTAAGAAACCAATGGGTTGCCAATAACCAATATGGTTCTGTGTTGTTTTAGAAAATCATTATCATTAGGATGAGGTCAGAATGTATTAATAACACAGATAGCTATTTTGTGCCCCAAGTAAGAGAATGTTCCTAACAAAGTCAACTATGTTTCCCGTAAAGCGTCATTCAAAAGGTGATAAGCATTATTCAGACCGCTGGGATATCATTTGGGCTGCGTTAACAATACACCCGCGACAAATTGATCCGTTCACTTCAAGAAATCTGAGCATTCTACTTTGAGAGCAGTGGGGTTCTGGACCAGCTTCTAAAGCCGAATGAAGATGAATCCGTACGAACTTAGATCATAATTGGGTCTGCGCATCGTGACACTAGAAATTGATATCGAGGTAAGGAGCAATAATCAACCTATTAACACTTTGTAATCTGTGAAGTATATCTGCATATTTCCCTCTAGCGTCTATCTAAATCCTCTGCCAACTGCAGAGACTTTGAAAATGAACTTTATTAGTAAAACCAAACCCATGACATCCTTTGAGTGTTTTCTCCCTCCCGTGCTGTAATTTACTGGTTCCAGAGACTTCTCTTACTCCTCCGCTAATTCTGGTTTTGCATATAGAATCGTAGGTCCCTTGTATCTATCGCCTCTATCCCTTCTCAGCTCAGCAATCCCACTCTCGCATATAGCAACCATGTTTTGATTATATTCTTCGTCCCAGGGATTTGATGCTCCAAATATGGTCAACACTTTCAGGTTGCCGAATAGCTCGAGGAATTTGAAGATCGATACTTTATCCTCATCTATAGGCTGGGGAAACAAACTACCAAAGAGGTAGTTCTTATCGAAAGCATTGACATTCAAGGCGAGTCGAGTGACGTTGTTGAAGAAAGGACCGGGCTTGTGGCCTAGCTCAACTGCTTGGAAAATAGCAGTGCTATCAAGATCGTAGGGAACAGATTCGAGGTAGATGGTGTCTGAGTTCCCAAAGTATCTTGTGCCTTTATAATAGTATCGAATTGGTACCGTATGGTTGAACTTCTCCAGAAATACCATTCGAGATTCTCGACTGGCGGCTAATAGGCTAACATGGCTCTTGGGTGGCTCACCCAAATCGTTCAGATGGGGAGGCTGACTAGGCGCATAAGATACATTCAACAGCAACTCTTCACCTTGACGGTACAACCGAAACTGGCCAATATTCAGCGAGATGATACATCCCTCAGGAAGAGAAAATGCCCATATCATTAGTCGCAGTTCAGTTGGTAGCCTTGGGAAGAAGAGAAACTCTGTAAGGCTTGAATTCATACCATGCGCTGCACGATTTCGCGTACTGGATTCCACTTCAAGATTTGCAAACTCCTGTATCAAGGCTTCATTCGCTTCCGACACCTCCTCCACTTCATCTTGTATGACTCCTTCTTCATCTGTTCCTTGAAATTCTTCTCGAAGCTCTTCGGGAGGTATATTATGGTGCATGGTTTTGGAATAAGCCTCGTGCTTCTCTTCACCTTCGCCATCAAGAAAGATATCTTCTTGCACATCTTGTTGTAAAGAAGAAGATTGGGAGGTGTGAGCTGAGCGTTTGGCCAACTTGAGAGAACTCTTCCGTGGACCAAAGTTCTTACGGAGTCGAATAAAGTCTGTAATCCTATTGTGGAGCTTACGAAGAGCTTTTGATGGAACACATCTCGCGATTCCTATGGCGGGTGTGGAGGATTGGGAGACGGAATACGAAGCAAATTCCATTTTGAGTTCCAAGTTGTCACTGCTCGATCCTCTAGATCTGATATGTAGTTCAGATCTATCCATATCGAGAGAAAGCGAAGCCCTTAGGAGATCATCTTATGTCTTCGGTAAGACAAAATCTGGTAGAACGCAAGGATTCAGACAACATATACAAATCCACATTGCAACGCGAATTTAGCTCGGGTGAAGCTAACGGAAGCACCTTGATCCGCTAGCTCTATTCGCCACATCTATTCAAATGCTTTGGGTCTAAATATTGTCTGTAACTGATTCAAGACGAAACCGACCAGTAGATTCCGCGAAGAGCTTCAGTCAATTTTCTTCTGACTCATTGTATAGTATAATGATTCATCTCGCGTGATCTAAAATAAATAACTTGGTTTACGTAGAACCTCATTCATACCTTATGATTGTTTTCATTATCAATTTTGCTTTCGAAATCTAAATTGGAACTACAGGCTTTAAAACCCCCAAATTCCCAACGAATCGTACAAAGATAATATAGATTTAAACTGAGACCTTCATTCACCAGTATGCTCAATAGAGAAACAATGAGTTGACGTCCTTGCTTTACACTTAAAGCGTATGGGGGTCACTGCTTTATATTTATCGCTCTCTCGACCACTATTTCTTTCGATATATTTATCTACTTACCAATAGGATCTAAATAGTATCCTTCACAGATTAGTCACTGCCTAAATTACTGCTATTCTCGGCACTACCAGCATGCACACGAAATTTGATAGTGAGATTATGTGTCCAATTTACGTATCCCATGTTGCTAATAGATAGGAATCGCTTGTTGAAGGATAAACCTGAGAGCTCCGCAGCTGGGATATTCTGTTGTGCACTTCTATTCTCCTGTATGGTAGAAGTTCTATTTGAATTTATCTCTTATTTATCCTCTGGAGAGATTCGATCTAATCCCATCGGTACACCTACTACTACTTGGAAGATTGATGAAAGTAGAATTGCTAACCTATATAAAGCATGAATAAAGTGTTCATTAAAAGGGAATCATTGCTGAAGTTGCATATTCAGCCAAAGCAAGACGTCTGTTGCACATTGTACGGATGAGTAGATCTTCTGACCAAATAAAGTCTCCAGAGTGTTTGGGTGTGTCTACTTTTACGCATGAGAAATCAAGTCTTGGCTCTCATTCAGATGAGATCGAGATTTCCAGGAATTACATATTTGAATCTCAACGAATACTGGTTATTATAAGGTCTAAACCTAGAACGAATTCAGTTGATCATGTCCAAGGGCAGTTTGTAGTCGTGATATTGGCCTAGCTGACATCTACGCCTCAGGCACGAATGCTGGCATACTCAACCACAGCCTCACCTTTTTGCAATTGTATCCTCATATCTTTCAGACCAGATCCAACTTGAGCTTCGTCATGGCGCCTAGAAAATTCAAGAGACATTTAAGTATACTAAAACGGCTCCGCCGCTCAAAGGATCTCGCAGCCACGAGTGATTCAGGTCTTGGCTCTGTTACTCCACCTAGCGATAGTAGTGCAACAACCGCAACCATAGCGCCTCCTATTGACACCACTGATCCACTTCCACCTCCAGTTGTGTCTACGCAAGAAACACAGCAGAAGCTGGGCCTCTTTCTCTTAACACCGCGCTTGCCCGCCGACCAAGTTGATCAATCGCTACTCGATATTGTTGCCATACACGGCATCAATGGAGGTGCCTTTAAAACTTGGACGCACGAAAGTGGCGCTCTTTGGTTACGTGATTTCCTCCCCAAAGACATCAACGGCGGTGCACGGGTATTTTCGTTTGGTTACGATTCTGAAGTAGCGCTTACAAAGTCTCGAGCTACACTTGATGATTTCGCGTGGTCGCTGCTGAATAAGCTTAAATTGGAAAGACAGGGCAAGGTTCGTATATTTTGATGCGTCCTACAGGGTCATATTGGGTATCTTTTAATTCAGAAGTTGAAGAATGAAATGGCTTAAGTGCTCGAATAGTCACAATTACGGCCCTTGGTATTTATCTGTCATAGTATGGGAGGTATTGTACTTAAAAGAGTAATAATCGCCAATCTGAATCTAAATGAGCCACTCACTAAATGTTATAGGCTCTAACTATTTCCCAGCTTCGGGACGAAAGTGAATTCCCTTTCCTCCGGACGTGTATCAAGGGAATCTTTTTCTTGGGTACACCCCATTGCGGTTCTGATGCTATTAAATGGCCGCAATTACTAGCGAATATTTCTACTGTTTGCCTCTACACATTTTCTGGACTTACTGGTTCTACGCGAAAGGATCTATTGCATAACCTAGAACGAAATTCTGACACTTTGAAGGATATTTCACCTGATTTCAGTACTCAAGTGAAAGATATCAAGATTTTCTCATGCATTGAGCAACATACAACCCCTCCATTTTCGAAATTGGTAATGTTTACACGATTGCCCTGCAATAGTAAAGTGTCTGACACTCAAAAGATAGTTGATAGGTACACGGGAGTTTTGGGTCTTCCTGAGGAGAGTATTATTACTATGGACGGTTGCGATCACCGTAGCATGTGTCGCTTTCCAAACAGAGACAACCAGAATTACCGCGTTCTCACTAGTCGGATTAATGAGTTGCTCGGTAAGTGAGCTCTGATGTGAATAGATGTTTTTCTTGGCGCAGGATTGGTAATTATTATAATATATTTGGCCTCTAATCTAATTATTTATTTGATGTGTCAGACAATACAGTGCAATCTCAGGGACGACTGGATGGCATGAGTCTCGGCGCGCATCTGATGCGTGAAGTGAGCGTTGAAGCAAACAGTAAGATAGTGCTATACATAGATACCGACTTCTCTTCTAACAGTCACTGACGCTTTCTGAAGAATCAGAGACATTAAACTTAAAGGGTACGACTAAAACTCTATAAATCTAAACTACAAGTGCTAATTATTTCTTATAGATTGCATGAAGTATCTGTATTTCAAAGACATGGAAGCTCGACAGCATGAGATACACCCCGCAACCATGAAAACGTGTGAATGGCTACTAAATCACGATGTCTTCCGACGCTGGACCCTTCAAAACGGTGGATTGCTTTGGATAAAAGGTAATCCAGGCACTGGGAAATCAACAGCAATAAAGTACGCCCTACAAAAGACGAATTCTAACAATTCTGCCCCTAAAACAAAACTCATTATACTATCGTTCTTCTTCCATAACCGAGGATCCGAGCTTCAACATACGCTTATGGGTTTCTACAGGTCGATACTGTATCAGATCTTAGACCAAGACCCTAGTGCCTTGTCAGACCTTCTCCATGAATATTCCAAAAACTGTGAAACCAAAGGGACTTCGGGAAAAGCATGGGATTGGCACGAAGCTGAACTTCGAGCGTATCTTGAATCTTCAATATCTAAAATTCTGGAATCATTTCCTATTCGACTGTTCGCCGACGCTCTCGATGAAGGTGGTGAAGCTGCAGCAGTTGAGCTCGTCAAAGAATTTCAGCATCTTCTCTCTCAGTGCAGACCCACATCTAGTAAAGCGCTCAGTATATGTTTTAGCTGTCGTCGTTATCCAATCATTGATTACGAAGGAGAGCTGGAGATTTCCATTGACCATGAGAATTCGAATGATATTGAGACATACATTCGAAGTCGACTTCAAAAAGAAAAGCACCAGATAATTGAAGCCATCATACAGCGATCTTCCAACAGCTTTCAGTGGGCTCGACTAGTGGTAGATCGTGTTGAACAACTGAGGCGGCAAGCCAAGACGGAGAAGATGATTAAAGAAGAAATCCTTCGTATCCCACCGGATCTGAATGATCTTTACCGAGGCTTGTTGGAGAGTATACGGGAAGAAGAAAAATGCGAAGTGATGAATCTTTTCCAGTGGATCCTTTTTGCTTTCAGACCACTGACCTTGCATGAGTTACGCTACGCTACAGCCATCCTTCCTGATTCACCATACATGTCTTTTCAACAATGCTTAGATGGAGGCGTTGTTTCAGAAAGCAACGAAGAAATGGAGACACGAGTGAAAGTATTGTCTCGCGGCCTGGCAGAAATCGAAGTTCATAACAAAATCCCAGTAGTCCAGTTAATCCATGAATCCGTCAGTGACTTCTTGTACGACGAAGGTCTCCGGATCCTTTTTGGAGAGAAGTGGGAGTCACTTGATCAAGCTATAGGCTTATCACATCATATTTTGTGCAGGTCTTGTATCCGATATATTGGTATGGAAGAGATAGTTAAGCAGACGAATATGGACTGGTTTGAAGCAGACAGATGGTTGTTTCATTTCCTACGCTATGCCGTAACGTCATGGGTGCCACACGCAGTCCAAGCCTCTACATATAAAATTCCCCAAGCCGATCTGTTAAATGATTTTCACTGGCCTTCAAATGATGTCTTGCATCAATGGATTAACATTGATGAGGACCTACAGGAGGGATATCGATCGTCAAATCTACCTCCGAAGACAACGCTTCTCCATATTGCTTCCGAACACGGATTTCTTAGCATAATAAGAGCTATTCTCAATTCTGCGTCCAGGGAAGACACTTTTATTAACGCGAAAGCAGACGGGGGGCAAACGCCACTATTGTGGGCTGTTCGAAAGGGACATACGGCTGTTGTTCAGCTTCTACTCAACACAGGCAAGGTACATGTTGATATTAAAGACCGCATAGGGCGGACATCCTTATCATATGCTGCTCAAAATGGAGCCAACAAAGTTGTTCAGCTGCTGCTTAATACAAGCAAGGTTGACGTGGATTCAGAGGACATTGATGGTCGGACTCCATTATCGTTTGCTGCTGACAGCGGGGAATTGGAAACTGTCAAACTGTTACTAGAAAGGAAGCCGGATGTTAATTTAACTGATAAATATGGTCGGACTCCATTATCGTATGCTGCTGAAGGCGGGCAATTGGAAGTTGTCAAACTTTTACATGATACAGGCAAGGCCGATGTCGGAAAAGAAGATATATTTGGATCAACGCCGTTGGATTATGCTAATGATGGTAAGCAAAATAAGGAGCTAATCAGGCCTAGACTTGGAGTTGCCATGGAGACTGATTGTAACTATGAGAGTGTAGCGAAACTTTTATCTAGAAAGTGAGCCATGTCGACAAAATGTAATGTCGGATTTGTAACTATTGACACTCTATAATCATGGGAGTCTCTTAGGTGACTTTGACGCTGTCCCGTTCAAGTATGTAATTGAAATACTTATGAGCAGGTGAAGAGAATTTGGTAGTTCTGATGATATTGAGCTAGAGAGGAGCGTAAAAGGGCCAAGGAAGAGTAGAGGCGGGCTGAAAATTAAGTTGAAGATGAGAATCAAGACAGAGATCATCAGTTATCATGTCAGAAATCAAGTAAGTGGAACTCTGGTGTAAATATACATGGTGGGCGAGGTCCTCAAAACATGCAAACATTCTCAAAGGAGCCGCACATGCTTGGCATCATGAACCAAGTTGCGGGCAGAGATATGCACCAACTTAGCAAAACAACTCCGGATTTCTCTTCTTCTTCTTCTTTGACTAAATCTCCGTGGTGGAAGTATGTTGTAGACAAGACAAGGTGCAGAGACAGACCTAGAAACAAGCACATCTGCGGTTTGTAAAAGCACATACCAGAGCCTCTGGAGAAGCTCACCATCATGCAAATCAGTCAAGAAGATCTAAAATTTGCACAATGAGCCAGTGAACCTACCAGAAACAAGCTCCTAGAGCACCCAATGGTGTTGAAATTGTATTCATTGATCATACTGATTAGAAATAATTGCAATATTACGAGAAACACTAGTCGGGAAACAAGCAATATTAACGTTGGGCCTACGCGAGACCATATTCCTTTTGCAGCCTTGATGGGGAAATTCGCTGGCCATTCCCAGTCGGTTGTCAAGTACAATGATGCACAGCAAGAACTAGCACTATAATAGTAGAGAAGATTTACAAAGTTCTAGAAGGTATCACATGTACCATGTCGACCTGAGCAAAAGGACATGGACATCTAATAAATATGATCCGGGCAGGGATATCGCCTCCGATCTGCAGTGCATATTCTAGACAAATAAATGCATGGCTATATTAGTGCACAGCTCGTACAACTTTGCTTGTCTGCTAGTATTGGACATCCCAGCCGCGAAATGCACGGTGTGCTATTCCAGACATTTTTTGTTAATAACAAGCTTTTGGTCGTGGGAACTGCTGCACCTATCGCGACGCTCCTCTCTGGCCATTTGCTTGCTTTATCGACATCCACTGTTACAAACTCGTCATATTGAAGCACCCAAATCCGAAAGAAGCCCTCTCCACGGCCCGTTTTACCAGATGGTCTGCTTTGCCCAAGAGAGATCATGGCTACTGGCTGGGTGAGGGATATACGAGGCGGTGCTGCAAATACTCGCCACAATATGCATATAAATTGCAAACCATTCTCCGGTAATTCTTTCCCGCTGCCTCGGTGCAGAATGTGATATATCTGAGTCCGAGACGGTGGGTTGTATAAGAACATGGAGGCCGGTCATTAAGACCCTGAGTTTTTGATTCACCTTTTGTTTCGAGCGGTCATCTGCTACAACCCCCGCGCAAGCACTTCGACCAGCCAGTAGTTTATCGCGGCAGCAAGGGCTTCATGTCGTCCGAGACCTTCACTCGCAAGCAATATCTTTCTCCTCCGAAATATACCAAACCCGTCCTGGAGCGCATTCCATCGGAGAACAGCAAGAATGGCGGTTCCAACGCAAGGTAAGACCCTTACTCTTCTTGTTCCCGTGTTTCGATTGTTTGGGATGTTGGCGTCTGTTTGTCCGTGGCCTGTACTGTACGATCCGGCACACAACCGAATAGCCCAGAGTCAGGGCACTTCCCGCCACCCAGGTTATTTTTGGGCCAAAATGGCTCAAGTAGTGGGAGAAGTGGAAGTGGTGGGCTGTCAGCCTCGCGTTAGATCATGTCTAGCTAGCCTATTCATTTCCTCTCTCGCCCGCTGGAGGAACCATCACACCTGGCGTGCCTGGTTCACGGACGTGGGGATGCAACTGGTCCCACTGATCAGGGCTAGGATCTGCCGTGGTGGAGGCTTTTCTCCCAAGATTTTAAGATAGGACGTGCTTGACTGACGACGCCATGGCTGATTCAATACAGAATCTCCCCTTTATTGCAAACCTCTCCGGCCGCTGCTTCGTCCCCTTCGACATCAACACAAGACTTCTGGACGGTGGATAACCTGGATCGTCAATTTCGTGGAGCGGTACGACTGCAGCAGGCGAATCAGTTGCGAACGTACGCTGGTCCGGAACCACCCATTCGAAAAACCATACCTTTACGTAGAAAAAAGAGATCAACACTACCGCATCCTATTCTTGGTCTTGCTACCGATGCTGCGTATGCTCCCCAAGATTTGCGACTTGCGTATATGTCTGGAGGGTTAGCGATGGAGCTCTCGAGAGAACTCGGGCCCAGAGCCTTCTCGCAGACAAGCTCGCGAAGCAGTTGGGACTCACGGCATAAAAGTCCACTGAGCACAGCATCTTCGGTGGACAATGACTTCGACTCAGGTTCGAGCCAAACGAGTCGAGACTCGACCATCTCGGCTAAGAGGCCATTTCTTCCTGCCCGGGCAACGATGCCACCGCAACCCTTTAAAATGGACAGACGCGCGTCGGCCGGAGCAGCAGTCAGTGGAAGCAGTGCGTGGACTCGTTATGGGGCTGGAGGTCAAGGGAGGCAGCAAAGCCAACAGCCCTACCATGCGACTGAGAAGAGGATGTCAATAATGGGCCCACCTTCGTCGAACGGCCCAAGACTTGCGAGGAAATATACACCATTAATACCGGGGGAGGGTTTTAAAAAGCTGCCAGAGGACATATTGCTGCTCATGCTGAGAGAACTGAAGAATTCACACTTTCAGGTGGGTAGTTTAAGTTGCGCCACATGTTGGATGAGAGATCTTGTTAATATAGGACTATCTTCCAAGAAGTGGTGGAGTGTTGCAAAAATCATGCTATACGAGGATATACAGCTGAATGGATGTGATTCGGTCACCCATACCAAGAAGAAATTCAAATTGAAACATGGGACTAGGCTTAAATTATTACGACGGACATTGCGAGCACGGCCAGATTTTGCAGACTACGTCAAATCGCTGAAGGTGCCTTCACTACCAGATACGGCTGCCGGAAAAGAAGAGATAGATGAATATATGAACCTGGTTTCCTCTATGATAATGGCTTGTCCCAACTTGGAACGATTGCCTGGATTTTACCCAGCATATGATCATTCATTTTCACGCTTTATGCATGCAATGTCAAGTAGACCAAAATTGAAAGAGGCAGTCTGGATCATCAACCCGGCCCCCTTCCAGCGTCAACGGAGGTATAATCTCGCTGAGGACTCACAACTAGTCACTTCTATTCTCGCGCCGGCGTATCTCCTCCCAGAGCAATGTACAGATTTTCTCAACTACCATTCAAATTGGTCGAATCTCAAGACCCTTTTCTTGCATTGCAATACGGGTGGTACAATCGACTGCTTACTATTTGGAGCCATTTGCAAGCAGCTACCCAATCTAGAGAACCTCCATGTTTCATCTTTTCCAATCCCATCGTTTAATGATGCTGCCCTTTCCCATTTACCACCTTTAAAGTCCCTCCGATTAGACAACTTACCCGGCATCACGGCTGCAGGTTTATCAGCATTTGCTTCCTTACCTGGCGCTTCTACTATAGAGCACTTGTCCTTAATATCTATACCTATAAAGTCGTTGCCGACACTTTCCCGACTGCTATCTCGCTTGCGTAATCTTACGCATTTAACGGTTTCGCAAGCACCATCTCCTGCTTTGCCAGCTGAAGAGGATATCGTTCTTCATCCATATCTCGGATCTGCCAGCCTCGAGTATTTGCATTGGGAAATCACCAATCCATATGACGACAAAGCTACGGAAATATTAGCAAAGTCGATACAATACTCGGGCTTCCCGGCTTTGCGAACCTTACGAGCACCCACTGACTTTGATGGCCATCTCCAAAAGCTTTGTAAACCACGTAGCAAGATTGAACTACCTGGAGATCGCTACCGCAATCTTGGACCGCCGGGGAAATTCGCCATGCCGACAAGTCATAGCATGCCTATTATCCCAACCCGAGCATCTCTTGGCCATAGCCATTCCTCGTCAAATAGCTCCAACTTCATCAAGACCTCTAGTCGGTCCAGCTTTTCTATGAATAAAGATTCTGCTCTTGTATTAGATGGGTATCAGGACCACCGTGAGAAAGGAATGAGCTTGCTGTCCGCACGTCGCATGGCGCAACAGCGCATCGAAAGCGCGCTTTCAGTTCCAAAGTTTCAAATCATCATCTGGGGTGAAGATGGAGACATAGTTGAGCGTCAAACAGTTGGCGGCTACCTCGGCTTAGTTGAAAGCAAGATCCTCTACACGCTGAAGCCTGACATCGAAGGCATGGATGAAGCTGTTGTTACTGTGGATGGGATCGGAGGCTTACTTGACGGGGGCGAAGAGACACATGTCAGAGATGGATGTACTGGGAGTTGGAATCTCACCATGTCGGATCAGGGGAAGAGTGGGAAGCAGAGCGCAGGAAAAGACCGGTGGTGGCATACGGAGAGGGGGCGCTGGAAGGAGGTGCCACTTGAAAAGTTTTTTTGAAAGCTCATTGCAGGATACAATGCAGAGAAATAATGACTAATGGTTATGAAAGCATCACTCGCGAAGTAGATAGCACTTGTAATATTCCAACATATATGAATGTATGAAATATCAATCTAGTCTTTATAAGTCTCTGTGCACTTCCATATGTGAATGATCTAATAGCAATTCCTATCCTTATTTGCGGAGCTTGACTTCCTTCGTTCACCTTCAAAAGCTCTAGTTTTATATAAATTCCCAGCCAGTGGAGTAACCTACGAAATAATTATAGCGCAGAACGGCCTATAGAACGGGCTACATTCTATATTCCAAAGGCCATGGGCTAGAAAAGGCTAGCACAAGTAAAGAATTGAAACCTACAAAAGCAGATCTGAGATAATTGGTCCATCCATCATGCAGTTCGTGTTCTCCACCCTTCCAAAAGGTTTAAAAAGTCGACAAGCAAATTAAAACAGCGTCGTGAAGGGGGCATTAGCCAATAATTGCCTGTGATTTTCGACGACCGAAGTGGGAGATATGAGTGGCACGAATCAACACATGCGTCAACAGCGCCCACCGCATTGCCTAATGTAGCAGGCGTTGTATGTGCTATCACCGGTTGCTGTTTTGGGTTGGGTTATGCGTCAGGTGCGGGGGTGGTAGTGTTTTCTGTATATGGATAAGTGATTTATAGATATCAGATTGGGGGGTTTCTTTTCTCTTGTTAAGTAGTCTGGATTTTCTATATTTGAAAGCTTGCTGTGCATATTTATCTTGTTAATTGACATTAGGTCAGGAAGGTCAGACAAAAGAGCTCGAGATTACAAGATAGAAGCTAAACAGTCAAGTAGGTCTAAAATTGTACCAAATCAACAGCTTGGGCATATACCTGATTAGATAATAGTTTGCTCTTAAAACATGGCTAATACGTATGGCGTATGGGATCCAAGATACAATCGACCGATTGTTGGAGGCAAGGTTTTAAACCCGACAACAGGCGAAGTCGAGGCAGCTGGGGAAACTTGCGTTGCAGGTCCACCAAGCATCGACGCGATATGGGTTAATATATATTCCCCAGAGCCGCCAGTGTGGACGATTGTCAGAACCTCCCTCAACACCTCAATTGACAAAGCTTTGGGCCAGGTGGCTTTGCATATCGAGCAAGGAATCTACTCAATTGTCAGCCTGGATGCGAGCGTCTATTCTCTGAAGATCATGTGTTACAGTTCAAAGCCTTGGGCCGAGATGCGTCAGGCGCTGCAGACTATGCATTCGAATTTGGATGGAGAGATGGCGGACGTGCCCAAATGTTCTCGGGGTAATGAGGTTGCTCTGCCGCCCGCAGCTTCTAACGTCGAAGGAAGTGCACCGTCAGGGAATCCCAGTGTTGAAGAGAATAGTAGCTCGTGAGTATTCTGTCGATGGGCTCTTTGATTGACGACTTAGAGCTCTTCGCGATCAAAGACAGATACTCATCGCCCGGCTCCTACTCTCAATAGGGTAGAACGAAACTTGATAATAGCTCTCTTGCAATTGTGTTTGTTCAAACTGATCTTGTTACTTTGTGCATACAAGGAAAATGAAAAATAAGAAATCAGAAGAGACTATCCTGTTCTTTCTTCTTTTGAAATTTCATATATTCACTTCACCCAATATTCACTTCCCTCAATATTATCCATCACCTCTATATCTATACCTTCGATCAATAAAATTTCATTTCCTTTCCCAACCAACAACATTCGAATAAAGCGTGTGCTCCAACACAATTCTGTCCCAGGATAACTTACCATAGAAGCGAAAACGAAGTCAGAAGCATAAGTTACCCCGGCAATCTTCCAGCGCTGGCCCCCTCAAAATGTCATCTGCTTTTCGTTCGCTCAGCCGTACACCAAACAAGCCCCATAATCTCACTTCCATCATACGGGCCATCCAGTTCAAAGCATCAACACCAATTCTTCACAGTTCAAAGACATTAGAAAAATTTGGGCTATTCCCTAAATTACCACCAGAGGTTCGAGATCAGATCTTCGAGGACGCATTGCCAGCAGGATTCCATAAATACAAGTTGATTATCGAGTTTATTCAAAGATTCCGTGGTGGTCGTATAGTTCAATTTGAGAGTCAATTGACATGGAAGATGAATGAGTTAGCATTACTCCAGGTATGCCGCGAATCGAGACGGGTGTTTCTCCGTACATTCAAGTATATTCTACCTCCCAAATCTACATACCCTCAAGGCGGTCTCATTCGATTTAGCGATAACGCTCTATTTGAATTTCGCCATGGCGAGGTCGACATGGCGTACAAGAATTTCTCTGAATTAGACAGAGTCAACTCGCCTGAAATTCGGAAGCTGTTCCATCATATAAAACATATCCGGCTTGGGACGCCCGAGGTGTTTCTCGCAGGAGCACAAAGTTTACAAGCCTCTCACCCAGCACAAGGCATCACTATTCTAGCGTCCACGTTGTTTCACAAGCTAGAAACAATCGAGGTAGTGAGAGAGACAAAAGCTCAGTGTAGCGATCGAATAGCACAGCAAATACAATCAGAAATTGACGGGTTTCAGCCTTCCACAGGGACCGGGAAAGCGAAGTGTTGCATCTGCAATATTCCTAAGCTTAGCTTCTTGGTAGAGGATTGCTAGGCAAAGACCAGGCACGATCGATTGATTCTTGGGCGACTTCAGTTACGAACTATCAAATCTGTCCTGGTTCGTCCTAGTCTCATGGTGGCGAAACTCGGGGATTTACGTCGAGTTCTTTGCACAACGTGGTGATATTTAATCCTGAGATCAGATCTCGTCGCCTTTATAACACAACCAAACTCTCTATCATTATTCAGAAGCTTTCTACGAGGGTTTGGCTGGTATCTAACGAGATCTACGTTGTTTTATTTGCTACTCCGCAGCTTTAAAGCACATTCCTGGCTCCACCCAACTCACTTCGCCATGATAACCATAGCTCGGTGGCAGCAATTTCAAACAATCAGCATTCTTATTAGTTAATCATCAGTCTCTAGTCATCTAAAATCCTAGAATACAATTACTGAAGAATTTTGACTCCCATTTCTCTTTGTGCTGTAACGATCGTGAGAATTGCTGAGATCGCTCTTATGCTTGGCGCCTGTTCAGGGGTTCGCTTAGCCATTGCTCCGCTTTCGCTATGGCCCGAACTTGTTATTTATTACACTAGGGGAAGCTGAAAAAAGGCTTTCCATGTTATGGTTTTCAGTGCCTTAAGTGATAAGTGTTGCGTGTCTATTACAAGGAGTCTGGTGAGTTTCGCATCTGCAGCCTTCGTTCTATTTTCTCAAAGGTTCATCTATATATATGGAGTGTATCCTGACAGACATGATCTGTAACGCATCGCATAATATTTCGAGAGACCGCTCGCTCTGAGATGACACCGCAGCTTCCAAATACCACTGTAATCAAACGCAGAGATTATTCGTGCCGGTTTAAGAAAGAAGTTAGAAAATAATTTCCAGTGCCCGACCATAATATCAAGCCTAATAGCAGACCTCTTATCTTACAATAGGCTCTATGAATCCCGTCTTTCTCGACTATACTCATGCTTGGCATAGTAGACTTTAGGTAGAACACCTTGAAGTAGTGGTGATCAGAAGCCAAGATAAAAGGTGCTTTTATTTTTATCACTTAAACATAGTTTTTGAGGCATCTCTTAAGAAGTCTGACAGGATAACCATTTCGATTGTTTTCAACAATTCATTGGATGAGCTACACTAGTTCTAGTACATGTAAATCTTATCTCCTGTGAAAGTTTCTGGACGTATGTCCACTCAGCAGATGGCTACTTTGGAGGCAGTATTGTCAAACATGAATTTCTTTTGTTTCGACAGTTCAAGATATTCCAGATTATGAATATATCATTTCCTGGATGCCCTAACTTCTTGTAGCATTGTTATTATGGACCTGGGGGGTATCGGCTTAAAATCTTAGGGCATTGATAGTCCTCTAGATCAATATCAGAAGCAAAATCTGTGAACTGAGCTTCCATCCACTTTTCCCATTTTCCACAGTAAAGATCTCCAATTTTGCCATCTCCATCATCGTTCATTCCTTCGGCCATAACCTCGATCATATCCCTCCAATAGATATCCTCCCTTCGCCACACAAAGGTAAAAGTCTTCAAATTACTGAATCCTAGAATGGCACAACGTGTATTATCATCGAACGCTGGAGGATCAAAGTTGTACTCAAGATAATGACTGAGTGTGCCTGGTACGGCAAGGTGCTTGACATCTTTGAAGAATGCTGGCCATTCCGGCATTCCACCAACTTTATGAATACACTTAATGTCTTCGCGCCAGAAATCGGGATCGAGTTCATAATATTCACAAGAGAGACTATAAGTGAAATTTCGAATGAAAATCTTAGTTTCATCGTTGAACCGGATGTATCCTTGTCTAAAGTGTTTACCGCCGTGCGATGGAAAGTCGATTGGAAGCCTGTATTTAAATTTCTGGAGATAAACAAAACGAGACTGGGCACAAGCGGCATGGGTGAATTGGTCCAGCCTAGCTGAGCGAAGGTAGTTGCTTTCGTCGTGATCACCGCCTTCAATTAGAAGTCCTTTGTGAAAGTTGCAGGAGACAATAGGATCAGTCTCGATACGGTAGGAGGGCTGGGTCATTGTAACGCACATCCATGGCCCACCATCATCTTTGTCTTCATTATTTTAACATCAGATATTAGCTGCAATTTCCTTCAAGGAAGTGATAGAGAGGATGCGAGCAAAAGCTTACCATGCTCAAAAGCACAAGCCCAGATCATCAGTTGGATCTCAGCAGGGAGATTTGGGAAATTTACGAACTCTCCTTTGCCTCGCCAGTTTGATATACCCCCTGGTCTACCTGTGATTTTTCGAGCTGGCGTAGGTACCCGGCTACGCTGCAGACTTTTGGTGACCCTCGCTGCCATTTTGAATTCTGAGAGTAGCAGGGTGAGGCTACTTTAGGCGTGCGTCGGGTTGATCAGAAGCAACTGTAGAGTGCCGAGATCAGCGCAAGGATCAAGATGACTGCACTCTCGCAATAAATAGAATGACACTGAAGCCTTTGGGTTTGTGTGTTTAAGTAGGAAAGGCAAGGCGTTGTTCAAGCACTCGTTCACCAAGTGGGTCTTGGCTGATGCTCATCATACTGTTACTGCCTATTCAGGATGGATAGAACACCAGCTACCTCATATAGCGATTGCCCAGAAATATGAGAATCGAAATAATGGCTGACTTAGAAAAGACCTGTTCAAGTACATTCATACAAATAGTGATCGTCGCGATTTGAATCTTCAGGACTCGAAAGAATGCGATCCATTTCCCTCCTGTCTCGAAGTAGTGGGACGCTTCATAGATTCATCTAATATAGATCTCCCGCACGATTTTGAACTGCTGGACAATATGATGGATGGATGGATGGTAGTTTTAATTTACTCAGTGTTTCAACGTGATCTGTCGTCCACAATTCTGGATTCATGGATGCTGCTGCATTGGTCTTGGAGAATGTGTTGTTCTCTATAGATATCTCTCTGAACTCTGTTACTGAAATTCAAATTAAAAGAACAATCAAGGAAAGCCCGGAAACATAGTTAACTTAAATTCCTAGTTATGAGACGTTGGAGAATACTACGTTCAGATGAAATATCCTTTAAAGATCTCAAAATAAATCTTGATGGTCATGTGAATATTGCTCTGCATTCCAGATTGTTATCTATTCTAATCCGATAGATAACTATACCAATCCAACTCCGCCTAGATTAAATCACCTCTAAGGGAGCCACTGTCACATTAGGAGACTGCGTAGTAGAGTATGCTTTATGTGGTGGTGGGGAATGCCTTCCTAACGCAATTGATGATAATTCTCGCAAAAAGCAGATGTGTGGCCGTAGATTTTTGTGGCATGGTAATTTTGTTTTGCTAATTCAAATTGAAATTGATTGAAATCAGAATGCTTGTTGCCAGTGGTCCGTTGATGCATGCACGATACTCAAGGACGAGACTGTCGAAACCATACCTGATGGCCCAGCGCTAATATGAAAAGTCCTATGAAGTCTTAGCTAACCTGAAACAAGTTTTGTGCTGGTTATTGTAATCAATCAGAGTTGTGCTTACTTCTGGAGATGGCTGAAGTGAAAATTCATGGTCAGGTTACCAATGACCTAAACGCCCCTTATGTCGGTAGCTGTAAGCTAAAAGAGAGTACTAGTCGTTAAATGACTGTTTCTAGGTTCGGATACTCCTCAGTGGTTGCACCTGATGGGAAGAAAATCAGAAAATCAACTATCGGCACTGTATATCCATCTACGTTCTCCCCCATGACCTGCAATCGTTTCACAATATCTCGCGTATGCCGAGACATGGCACGCAGCTTGTTCTTCAGGTAGAGACGGTTCTTCTTCACTTCCTGATTTGGCAAATTCCAATGGACAGCCAAAGTGAGTGTTTTGAGGTTCTTGAATGCATAGAACAACATTCTAGTAAGCTCGTCTCCCTTCCAATTGTCGATGATAATATTATAGGGACGTCCAGTTGGAAAGTCAAAGTATGGAAGAACCAGATGACAGATATTTGCGAACTGAGACTGAATGGGACAGTTTTGAGCCATACACTTAGCAACTTCCAGGTCGTGCTGAAAGGCATCATCCAAATTTGTGAACAGGATTCGGCTATTGGGTCCAATATGAATGAATCCTTTTCGGTTTTCAACGGGCAAAGTGTGGGGAAATTCTTTCTATCAAGACGTCAGTCTCTATCTTCATTTAGAGTTCTGGGATGTGTATAGGAAGCTCTCCTCACCAAGAAAACTGCTCTTGACTCTTTGCAAACTCTCGAAACTGCATTTTGAAGATCTTCAATATAAGAGGACACTTTATCCCTGCCGAATGTCTCTACGTGGCTGAATTCGAAATAGAGACCAAATTCGGGGTCTGCGACAACGGCTCTGCAGGTGATTACAAATGAGAATGGATCAAGCCGTGCTTCATCTTTTCCGATATTATAATTAGCAACCGTGATACTGAATCTAATTGAGGTCTATGAAAAGGCATACCACGAAAGGGCAGAGCATTTTTCCAAATGGCATCTCGGATCTCAAGTGGAAACTTGGAGAAGTGATTGAAGACCTTCTCTTCTTCAACTGGCAAAGCCATAGCAACGGCGACTGACGGAAATTGTTATTTTATTGCTATAGTTCCAGTTTGTAGCTTGATGGTCAAGCTATACTTTTGTATCCGAGTTATTCCGAGAAATTGTGGCTGCTAGGTGAGTTTTTGTTGATAAGGTAGAGGACTCTGGCACCGAAAACTGTTTAATGAAAGAAAAGTAGTTCTACTCTGGTTTGCAATGATGACCGAAATTAAGTAGCAGGGGTGGTGGTGAGTTTTACAGTTCTTAAAGGTGAATAAATAACAAAAAAAATTGGTTTATATTCAGTCAATGAAATCATGGCCACAATTGAATCCAAGCCAAGCAGTGCCTCGGATTCACCGAAATTAACAAGATGACTTCACTAGCAAATATATACTCCATATATGCGACGTGTTATACAACCACTTCACTGGACTTCAGAGTGTCCTAAAGCTGTAAATTGTTTGGAAGTAGCAACATTGAGAATTGGAAGATCAAAATTTCAATGTATGCGATTTGCAGCAGTGTTCTTCTCATTATCTTCCACATCTAAACAAATAGCTTTTGTAGATTTAGAATAATGAAAGGCAACAATTAATTAGGTAAGAGAGATGCCAATTTTGAAGCCATTAGCTTCAGGTGCCACAAGACATTATATGCTAATCACGTTTTCAGCAAATTGTCAAAGCTAGATAAAAAAGAAACATCAACGTGGCTAGTCAAGCTTAGCTGCCCATATTATAGCATTCAGTTACATGGTATTATGTTTCAGACGTAAATACTCCAAGTTGTATCCTTTAAAGTAACGAAACTTGCAAGTGTGTTGCTCTGTACTAAAACAGAAAAGTCAAGATCTGAACAAGTAAAAATGCTACTTTTATAGGCGTGGTGAACAGACAAGGCTTTGCTTTGCAGTAAAGTAGGCTTATTGATTAGTCAGCCCTTCGTAAGGCTTTTTTGTCACCACTTGAGTGCTGAGGCTGTCTGTCACCTGTCACCTGGTAAGAGCCTATACGCTATACGGCATCTTAATGGCTGAGTTTCTAACGGCTGTTGCCGTTACCAAATATAGATCACGGAACAACAATTTTGTAGTAACTATCGATCTTCCTTTTTCAACTAGGTTTCGCTCTCTCCTATATACTCCTTCAAGTCACTGGGAAACTATTCGCGAGATGGATTCTGGCTTCTGGCACGTAGCAGCTAATAGCCTTGACGCAAAAATCAAGGATCAGATATGGAAAATCGTGAACGAGCCTTGCGGACCTACTGATCTTCTTGCTAGCGTCAAGGCAAGCCAACAGCGATGCCGTGAAAATAGATGGACGTTGTACACTAAGCCGAACGGCCATAAGATATATTTTCGTGACGTTTTTTCAAAGATGTAAGTAGTTATAATACACTCTATATAACCCTGTAGTACGAATAGTATTGATGGTTGCAACTAGAACAAGGTGGCTGGAGGCAATAAAAGGAATTGGGGATGTTGCTACTCAATATGATACTACAGCAGCAAGCCTGCCATGGGCTGCTGTTAGGCTGCTGCTTATGGTTAGTTACTGTTGAATACTTGTTTGTTGTCTAATAGCAAGCAGATGGCAATAAACGACGTTCATAAGTTTGGGGCAATGTTCGAATCTGTGGAAGTCGTATCAAATATCATCATTCGTTATACCATTTTGGAAAAACAATACTTCCAATCCAATGCTAAACGGCACATGGACTCAGACACCGATTTATGGCAAAATCTAGAGAAGGCCATCGTTGGGCTTTATACGGCCATTCTAGTCCACTTGTATGAGGCCAATAGATATTTTCAGCAGAACAAAGCTAGTGAGTACATTACCCTACTTCTACTTCACTTTAGCACGACTGACTTCAAAAGAACGCGTAGCACTGAGTGCAGTCCAGCTTGTGGATACCAATGTCAAAGATCTTATTCAAGATATAAGTGATAAAGATGAAATTGCAACCAAATGGCTATCACTAGTTCAGTCAAAGCAAACGCAAGATATCAGTACTAGTATGGAGTATGTTGGTCAACAAATGACCAATTTAAGCTTCAGTGTGTTCTCTTATGGATAATACGATGACTTGTACTAACCGTGGTAGCATCTAAGAAAAATGCAGAGAGGCTTTCAAATGTTTTGTCTACAATAGAGCCAATCTGTCAGATGAGTGAGAAAGTTGACAATATACACGACTTACTGGGAAGTAAGTAAACATTTGCATATATTTGTAACAGTTTTACTCATTTAGAGCATTTAGCGGACGAACGGCGTCGAATTCTCGATTGGATTTCTACTGAGCCATGCAACTCGCACCACCAAGATGTTATATCGAGCCGTCTTGAGGATTCATGCATGTGGCTTATCCAAAACACCGAATACCGAAAATGGTCTGAAGCCTTCCAACCTTGTACTTTTTGGTTACATGGAGCCCGTAAGTTTATTAGTACCTAAAGCTAAAATCACCCGTTTAATCGATTAATACCATAGCTGGTTCTGGCAAAACAGTTTTAGTGTAAGAGCATAACGATATATAGAGACTAAGTTACGGGTAACTGATTTCTTTGTAGATCGCGTGTTATAGACACACTACGAGCCATACAGGCGGAAGATCCACAATCTTCTTACTTAGCATTTTTCTACTGCAAACGTGATCCGGCAAATCCTAAACGCTCCGAAAGTGAGGAGATACTGCTCTCACTCCTTAGACAACTGGTCCGTCCAACACGACATGGGTATATCCATCCGGCAATTGTAGCGAAGTGGCAGGAACGTCAAGATAGTCTATCTGACTACAAACTTTCCCATGAGGAGTGCATGAATCTTCTTAGGGAGATTACCTGCTACGGGGAAACTACAATCATCATTGATGCGCTTGATGAATGCCGGCCAGACCAGCGCTATATATTATTTGAAGCTTTGCACGATCTACGAAATCAATCGGAAGGATTAGTCAAGGTATTTGTGTCCAGTCGAAGGGAAAGTGATATCATACATTCATTTAGCGATTCAGTGATTCTCGAAATTGAACCCAAAGACAATCTTGAGGATATCACCCGATTTGTTACAGTAGAGTTGGATAAGAGGGTGAAAAGCAGGAGGCTATTGCGTGGCAATGTCTCATCTACTCTTAAGACCAACATCAAAGACCGTCTGTTACAGGATGCCTGTGGAATGTAATGTCCCAATCCTATGTTAAGCCCTTCAGCCTGTCACTAATGGTTAATCTTAGGTTCCGATGGGTAAGCACCTCACTTCAAACCTTGTGCAACTCCCATACCATGCATCTCGAAGCGGATGTCCGCAATGCTCTGGGACGTCTTCCGTCTGAATTAGATGATTTGTATTCTATCGTCATGAAAGATATTAATGACATGGCGGATCCTAGCAGAGCCATAGCCAGGACTGTACTTCAGTGGCTTCTTTCGGCAAAACAGCCCCTGTCTTCGGAGGAATTTGTAAAAGCACTAAACACTGGCTCAGAAACGACTGTCAATCGAGAAGACATTTTGAACATCTGTTCCAACTTGGTAAAACTAGATGAAGCAGTAGATAGCTTTGAATTCATGCACTTATCTATCCGCGAATATCTAGAAAAGCGACCCGAATACCAAGAAACAGTTAGCAACGCTGCAGTAGCGAATTCATGCCTTGCGATGTGCCTATATGGTAAGAAGCCTAAACGAAGGCAAGATAATCTCATGTCACAGAATAAGCTTTTCTACGACTACGCGCAGATTTATTGGCCTGTACACTGTGAAATTGCTGAAGGAAAGCGTACAGAGGGTGAACTCGGAAAACGTTTTCGAGCCTTCCTCTGTGGTGGAAGCAGGGCAACAAAGGCTTTTCTGACCTGGAAGGACGGATGGTGGGAGTCGTGGAAGGCAATGAATTTGAGTTATAACCGGTCGGATGACCAAGATATATATGATAGGCTGCAAGACTGCGTCAGCGTAGTATACACCGCATGCGTCTTTGGATTTGTTGAAGTTATCCAAGACAGAAAGCTGGCTGGAAAAGACGATAGTGCAATGCGAAGCGGATCTTCTAGAGATTATATTACGACTGCAATAGCCTATGGGCAACAGAAAGTCATTCTAGAATTGCAGTCTACAGCACACCTCAGTGCTTTCGATACAAGAAAAGCAAGACTGCAGGTCGCAGCAGGAAAGAGGGATATTCAGTTTGTAGCAGAGATGTTATTGCAAGACTCAACCCTGGCCATTACAGATGCGGTTGTCGAGAGTGCCGCCGCCTCCAACAGCGTGGAAATGGTCAAGTATCTCATCAACCATAGTAAAGAGCACCCGATCACCATCACTGATAGAATGTTTGTCATGGCAGCCGCGAATGGCAAGCATGGCTGCGAAGTATTGGAATTCTTGCTTGATCAGATGCCGGATGCTGGAATGCTTCCCCCTAAAGATGCACTTGAACAAGCATGTATGAATTCACGGTGCGGCCTTCAGATCATCGAGACACTTCTGGCCAAAAGAAAATGTTTCCCCATTACAAATGAACTCATACGATATGCTGCTGCAAATCGGTCCGAGAATGGCCGACTCTTGAAACTTCTTTTGAGGGATGGACATAACGTGCAGGTAGATGAAGAAATGCTCATTGAAGTTGCAAATTCTAAGACGCATGAAGGTTTAGAGGCTCTCCTTCCTCACACAACTACTCAGGTCATCACGAGCCAAGTTTTACTCGAGGCTTCTGGGAACCAAAAGTGCGCCAATCGCCTAGTTCCACTGCTGTTGGAGCGTTGTGACTTGGTCATAATTACAGATGACGTTCTCTGCGAAGCAATCTTTAATCGACAGTACGGCCTCAACGTCGTTAAGGCCTTACTTTTCGCGAAGAAAGGGATCTTAATTACCCCGCAGATCCTCGAGACTGTGGTCAGTAGTGAATTCAACGGAGAAAGCGTCCTAAGAGAATTGCTCCATTTGAATTTCGTATTAGACTTTACCTCTAGGGTTCTACAATATGCAGCCGAGAATGAATCCTGTGGGAGGGAGCTATTGGGAATCATACTGGAAAAGAACGAAAATGTTGACATCACAGAAGAAGTGTTTTGTGCTGCGGCAAGCAATACAAGCTGGGGATCGGACATACTGAAGATGCTTTTTCGTCACCGCCCAACATTGCTCATCAGTTCTGATCTAGTTGTAGCCGCAGCTAGAAATAATGAAAGTGGCTGTGAAATCATGGACTTCCTCTTTACTCAATCAAAACTACGCGAAATAACTGCAGAGGCTGTAGAAGCAGCAGCAAGCAATCCTCATAGCGGCTGTAAGATTCTTGACTATTGGCTGAAGCAAGGCGTCTGCCTAGAAATCAGTCAACAAGCCATTGAAATCGCAGCCGCAAATGCCATATCAGGTGCCGAAATAGTAAAACTGCTACTAGAAAATTCGACAACCTTGAATATCTCACGGGAAGCAGTTGAGATCGGCGCAAATAACGAAAATTGCGGAGATAAAATTTTGAGACTTATGGTCGATTACAGAGGATCGATACCTATTTTTGAAAGTACACTCATTAGTGCCGCACTTAATCCTGAATGTGGATTAAATATTATCAAATTCTTTTGGGAGCAAGAAGTTTCTACCTCTATACTATTTGGAGCCATCAACGAGTTGTTGCGCTGTACTACAACTAATCACGATGCACTTGTCCTGTTGTTGGAAAAATTTCAAGGCTTTAAACCAGGACCACGTACTATTGAAAATGAAGCTTACATCATGCGAGAAGGAGGGAAGATGCTCCGAAGGCTCCTTGACAAGAACCCCGGCGTTCATATCACCAATTCGGCGATCGACCGAGTCGTTGAGTTTGCAGAAGATTCTGTAGAGGGTTTAGACCTGATTCTTCATTACAAGCCAGATTTTGATATGACATATCGCGTATTCTTTGCCGCAATCCGCAACGAGAATAACACTGCGTCTACGATCAGCTCATTGATGGATAATTCTAAAACCCGCAACTGGGAACATTACATAACTGACGAGGCTCTTGAATCTCCAATTTCCGAATACAGTTCAGAGAGTATAGCTGTTTTCCGTTCCTTGTTGCGATATAAATTGTCTCAAGGTGGAAAATATTTGATCAGTGAACGCTTGGTTGCTTCGGCTGCAAAGAGCCCGAGAGCAGAGATACACTTGAAATACCTGGCGGAGAAAGCACACAAATGGGCCATACCATTGCCAATCACTATTAAGGTATATTTGGCGGCAGCGAAAAATAGCAAGACTGCTATGAGCATTTTGAGGGAGCTGGATCCAATTCATTTTGAGGAGTTCACTTTTAATGAGGAGGTTCTTCTCAATGTTGTCTCTAACAGGAAGGGGTATCGCATTCTCAGATTATTCTCCGATAGCGTTCCTTCCTGGCAAAACAAAGTCATCATTACCCCAAGGCTACTAGGAGAATCATCGGGGGTCAAGTTACGTTTCTTACTACAGATCATCGACCTCCAGTGCAATGGCACCCTACCTAGCAAGTTCATTACAGAAGAAATGATCAAGAGGATAGCTGATGGGCCAATTCGGGACTTGATTTTCATATGGGAAAAGCTTCCACCGGAAGTTAAGCGGCTGGATTTAGCCAGAGTAGCCGTGAAACGCGCGCTCTTGAACAGTGATGAAATCTACTCACTTTTTCTTTGGATCAGATGCCTCCTTCTAGATCGGAATTTAGAAAATCTTCGACAAGAACTGATCTCGGAAGAGTTTATTCTCGCTGCTGTGGCAAATCGATTGGGTGTGGCTTTAAGTTTGTTGAAACAAATTGATGTTATGGGAGCCGCCGGTGGCTGTGTTCCGGGAATAATTATAACTGAGAATATACTACTCGGAGCTGCAGCGGCGGGCAATACTTTAACTCTTACTTACCTACTACATCGACAGCAGGGACTAAAGGACAATGCGTATTATTTCCGAATTTCTAGACTCACTAATGCTGTAAGTGATAACAATCCAGCGATCATTCGGTTATTATTGCAAGAGGGAGTTTTGCCAGATTTTGAAGACGCCGAAGGATTCACTCCGTTAGCTGTAGCTTCCTTTGAGGGTTATTACTCTTCAGCAAGGGCTTTGCTAGAGAATTCCCAAGATATCAATGTCAATAATACTTCTTCTGTCATGGATCGCGACTGGAAGTGGGGTGTATGTCGAGGACGAACGCCGCTATGCTGGGCTGTCCTGACAGGTCGAATTGAATTAGTAGAGCTTCTGTTGGAACACGGGGCAGATCCAATAATTCGCGATAGCAACGGTATGAACGCTGAAGATTTGGCTGTGGAAGCAGGCAATGATTTGATTGCAGAGGTATTAAGAAACTGGCGTGGTTTATCAGTGTCTTAGTCTCGACGAGCTTGTTACACAACCAATATCAACATGAATCTATGAGCATCATGTATTTTACTACATTACCGCGCCACGAGCTGACGCCATATTGTGTTTTAGGTTGGCCCATTATTCTGTTTCGTAAAGTCAGGATATCTAATTAAGGTAGTCGAGAAAGTGTGAAGACTAGATGTATTATTCTAGTGTGTCGCGACGAAATGTGGCTCTTCGCTTGCATATTTGCCCCTGAGTTAGTGCAAGGGGGTTGGCCTAATAAACCGAAAGCCTGGAGTATTGAAAACCTACTACCTACGGATATTACGTAACCATATTTGCTCAAAACCATCGCATTAAGAATTAGAAATAGGATTTGGTTTTTGAATTTCGAATTATAATTTTTGCTAGCTTTTAGCATCGCCCGTTGATGTTCGAGAACGGATATGGCGATCAAGCTTCTGAGTGAGAATAAAGCTCAGGTTTTTGTAAAGCGCCGTCTGGCGTTCATAGCCCAAATCGGTAAAGGCATTAAACGAGAAGCATCACAAGATAACATATAAACATAGATTATAAACTAGTTGAATATGATCAGAAACGTGTTCGAAAATCTGAACCCACCATTGGAAACGGAAGCAATCTGCATATTATCGAAGCGTAGTGCCAATACGCCTCATTCCTCAGCCGCACCTAGCTCAGCTTGATGAGTTGCCCAACATGATCCCATCTTCGCCTTCACTTTGTGACTCTACTGTCACATCAAAATTCCAATATTGGCTATTTCTGAACCTTCTATGTCATTAAATAGCGGTTGGCATGACAAATTTCAAAGATTTGGTGAAGTCCGTCTTCCATAAATTTCGTTCTCCTAAAACGAAGTCACACTCTAGCAAGGCTTACGACGGAAATGAAAATCGGACACAGAGTCGAGATGCTACACAAGAAGTTGACACTGGATCGCCCAATGTAAATCCTGGCGAGACATCAAGTTCGGTCGCACCGTCTCATTCAATGGCAGGGGGGACGACCGAACTTTCGGAAGTCGAATCAGACGAACAGTCAGAAGCCATTGACCCATTAGCTGCCACAATGAGTAAATTAGATGATTCAATCCGTAATGCAATCGATATAGAAGTTCAAAAGAAATTCGGTGATCCTCTGAAAGACAAGCACATACGACTTCTTCACATCTTGCCTGGTTGGGGAGAAGACCCGATCATCTGTTCGTTGACTATCCGTCCCCTTAAAGGCAAAATCCCGCCATTCGAAGCTGTTTCTTATGTCTGGGGTAGCGAGGACAACCCAAATCCCATCACCTGCAACTGGGCCTCGCCTCTCATGGGTAGTAAGGGGCCCAATTATGCCTCTCCATTCGAAATCAAGAAGAACATGACCGTCACTGATAATCTCTATCGCTTATTGCTACGTCTCCGAGAGCCGAATAGCATGCGCGCTCTCTGGATTGACCAAATTTGTATCGATCAAGATACGGACCCCTCTAAACTTCAAGAAAAGATGGCCCAAGTCCGAGTGATGGCCGAAATCTATTCCGCAGCGACTAGTGTGATAATTTGGCTGGGGGAAGAGGATTCCGAGACAGCTACCGCATTCGGGATGATGAAATGGATGGCGGCAACCTGCGATATGAGTGAAAGTGATATGTGCCAATTGATAAGCTACCTTAGTTCTCGCGACAACTTCCTGGATGACAGAATGGAGGATCCGGAACAACATCAAAAGACTATGGACAACTTAAAGTCACTTCTCAATTTGGCCCAACCTGCTGTAGTGCTTGGAGCGGAAGATACGGCTCCTGCAAGACCAATGTATGTAACTTTCCAAGGCTTTGAGCATTTTGGCGCCCTCCTCCAAAAGTCATGGTTTGGTCGGAGTTGGACTTTCCAGGAATCGATCTCGGCACAACAAGCAACAGTAGTTTGTGGTTCACACATCGTAACATGGGATATTTTGTTCAAAGCATGCAAGTCCTCTTTAGCAAGACATATGTTCGTTGGTGACGAGGAAGAGAGAATTGAGACTGTGTTTTCCATGGAAAGCTTGGTTAAGAAAGGAGAATTGCAACGTGACTGGGCGCGACTTAATTCCATGCCTGGGAAGATGTATAGTCTTTCCGAGAAGAACAAAATTGGTTTGCAGGAGGATCTAGCGTGGATAACATCAGGCGCTTTTATGGACCGGAGGAAGCTCAAGAAATTGCTACCGCTTCTGCGACCTACCGCCTGCAAAGATCCTAGGGATAAGGTTCTCGCCCTACTAGGCATCGCACATGATGATCTGAGAAAGATCGAATTCCCAACTTACGAGTACCCGGTGATGAATCTCTACACATCAGTCGTATCATACTGGGTATGGGGACGTGAGAAGCTCGATATCTCGTTCCTTAATCATGTTCAAGATTCGAATCCGTCCCATAATCTCCCGTCATGGGTCCCAGACTGGAGTGTGCCCGTCACTGCGACTCCGCTAATAGACTTAGCTGAGTTCTCAGCCTCAGGAGACTCGACAGCAGAGATGGGAATGGACGAGATTAATTATTTTAGTGACCTGGATAAGTTTCCGTATTTTCCACCCATCATGCTTGAGGGCTTCTTCGTCCTGAAGATTGCGGATGTCGAGAGGGATATGAAGGATATTGAAAGGTTTGAGGAGATGTTGGGAAGCTTCGAAAACTCGTATCCAACGACGAAGATGTCTTACGAGGAGGCCTGGAAGAGGACTTTATTTCCAGATGTCACGAAGGATTTTCTACCTCTGGAAAGAGAAGAAGACATTCCGTCGTTTTGGGAGTACACCAACGCCCACTTCTCTTCTCCATCTGCCTCTGATACCACGCCCACCTCTTCTTCTTCTCCACCACTACCCTCCAGCACATCTGCTACATCCTCTCGATTGCACAAGCTTGCCGCTTTCAGCCCGTCAACTGAAAAGTCCTTCAACGCTACTGCTCAAAAACATGCCAAGTCTCCCCTCCCTGGTCGCGCATTCTTCACGACTACAACAGGGTTCATAGGTCTCTGTCCACTAACCACCGTTCCTGGAGATGAGGTGTTTATTTTTATGGGCGGGGCTACGCCTTTCGTTCTAAATATGACGCCTTGGCCAGGGGGAGGGGAGATGATTAGGTTTGTAGGGGAGTGCTTTGTGCTTGGACTTATGCACGGAGAGGCGATGGTGGGTTTGAGAGAGAGAGAAAGGAAGTCAATGGTTGTAATTAGATAGTTTGGGAGTCGGGAGGAGTGGTTTGCTTTGATTTAACTGTGTAGTCGGCATATAAATCACTTACAAGTGAAGCACTGAATCAGTGCATAGAGCTACGTGCACGACTTCCCTATCCCAGTGGTTAGAGAAGAAAACTAGTAGTCTCCTGGACATGTACAAAGAAAATCAATACTGTTACGTTCCAGAAAGTTGATTTAGGAAACATACAAGTATATATATCAGCCTGAGGCTTGACGGCTTTGCTAGAAACCGATTTGTTTCTTGGCATAAGTTATAAAATAAATCCCGAAGTAGTCTCTCCAATAAAATTCTCACGTGATGAATCCATATCCACACAATATTCAAAAGAATAAGGTTATTAAAATGGATATCATATTGCATTGAGAAGAGCAAACTGGTACTCCAAAGTTTGATTTTTATGAATATCGCTTGTTCATTTCTCTGTAGCGCTAAATTGAATATAATATTTGGCCTCCCAAAAAAGCGCTGGATAACCATCCATCCACCTAGAAAATACAGGTATATATATACTTCCAATCCCCATTCTCAAATGACCCAAAGGATAGGACCTATAAAACCCCAAAACACCTTGCTATGCGAATTATCCATGAAGAGCCTTCCAAGAGACGAACCACAAATAACACAAAATATACAAATTCAACTGAATTTCCGAAATCCATCAACACCTAGGGTAGGAACCTCTACCCACTTCAGATTTGGAACGCCTTCTTCTCTCCGTCGCTCGGTGAAGTTGTTGCATTCACCTACGATATGCATCCATTCCGCCAATGCTCTGCCAGCGTATTTTGCTCGCGCGAGGCTCTCTGGGCCGTTGTTTTCATCTACTGGGTTTTTGGGTCCAGGTTCTTTGCTAATACCCGGAACGCGAGTTCCGATCCATGCTTGTGCTGGAGCTGGAAGCCGCGGTGGTACTAGTCTTCTTTCGTCACGGCCATTTTGACTTGGTGCTCGTCTACGATTGAGCTGAGGGTTGAGATTTTGAGGCATCGCGTCTCTTTTCTGGAAGTTCTGGGGCCACTCCAAACTGAACTTGAAGGAGAAAGCGCGGTGGTTGGAAGTGGTGGTGGGAGTGTCACTTTCGGAACTCGAGTTTCTGCTTCCTGGCCCAGAGCGTGCAAGCGCTGTTTCTCGTCTTGCCTCTTCGAGTGTCTTTGTTGGACTTGATGCTCGAGGAGTAGAAGGGTCCTCATTGTTACTGGCAGTGAACGTTGAGGGTATAATTTTGCCCATAAAAGTCCATCTCTTTTTGCTTGATGGGCTTGAAGTGTCTGTGGTCAGCTTCGGGGCTGGGCCGGTGGGCTGAGGTTTTGGCGGCGCGGGGACTGAGTTACGTTTGGATGTAGTGGTTGGTGATGCAATTATGCCATCGAAACCAACAAATAAGCTTGCAGCAGGCAGTTGATTATCACTGCGAATGATAAGAAGGCGACGGCCAGGGGCTGGGTGACACGGGATGGTCGATGGTGGTAGAATATTAGAATTGTGAGCCTCCAGCTTCAAAAAGAGATACTTGGCCCAATTGGTTTTCAATCGTAGTGAAACCACGCTGAAGATTTTGCTGCTTTCCGTTAGTCAATACAAAAGTAAAGATTTTAGAGACCTACGTGTCTAAGTCGGAAGATTCTCCGTTGTCCCGACAAATTCGCCAACACAAGAGGCGCATATAATAAGCTCTCACCATTGGGCACCAATGATTGAAGAACCGATTGAATGTCTCCTCAGTAAGTAACCAATCCAAACATACAATTTCCTTCCTTTGCTCATCCGCGTTGATTGCACCCCAAATGGTATAGAGGAAGGAGAAGAGTCGCAATTCAGTCATGGTATTGTTACTTTCGAGCATCTTTTTACAGACCTGCAGCCAGAATGCCCAGTCAATGAATTCAGCTTCTAGGCTAGGCTCCTGCGCTTGTTGGAAACGAAGGTATATGGACAATGCTTCTTCGAGGAAATCGCAAAGAAGATAGCATGAGCTATGGCTAAACACAGAGGTCTTTCTAGCGGTGGCTTCAATCAGCTTGGCAAAAATATCAGCAAATGTCAATCGAGCCAGTTCG